>Ga0255207_1000393_pt1 | contig 10447 bp, 17 predicted proteins | sample Miss_Miss_RepA_8_2_FD_183043 | JGI IMG/M metagenome (GOLD analysis project Ga0255207, IMG submission 183043) | Freshwater microbial communities from Mississippi River, Louisiana, United States - Miss_Miss_RepA_8d | ecosystem: Environmental > Aquatic > Freshwater > River | place: USA: Louisiana... | reverse complement strand
CTCGTGGAAGTCATGAGCGCCGTCGTCGCGGAAATCGGCGCCGACAAGGTAGGCATCCGCATCTCGCCCGTCTCACCCGTCAACGACTCCAGCGAGTCGAACCCGCAACCCCTGTTCGAACACGTCGTGCGCGAGCTGGAAAAGCTCCACCCCGTCTACATCCATGTGGTCGAGGGCTACACCGGCGGCCCGCGCGACAACGCTCCTTTTGACTACGAGGCGCTGCGCAAGCTCTACAGCGGCGTCTGGATGCTCAACAACGGCTACACCAAGGAGATGGCCCAGGACGCGATCCAGAGCGGACGCGCGGACCTCATCTCTTTCGGTCGCCTCACCATCAGCAACCCCGACCTGGTGCGTCGATTCAAGGAGGATGCCCCCCTGAACGAGCTGTTCAAGGATGCCCCCTTGTATGGCGGCCAGGGCCCGCACGGCTACACCGACTACCCTGCCCTCAGCTGATTTGGCACTCCCAAAGCAAAAAGGCCACCTGTGATCAGGTGGCCTTTTTTTGGGTGGTTGCGGGGGCCGGATTTGAACCAACGACCTTCGGGTTATGAGCCCGACGAGCTACCAGACTGCTCCACCCCGCGACAGAAGAGGTGTGGGTGTTCAGGAACACCGGGATCCAAGCACTGGCGTGCGTGGCTTGAATCCATTGGATTGGTTGCGGGGGCCGGATTTGAACCAACGACCTTCGGGTTATGAGCCCGACGAGCTACCAGACTGCTCCACCCCGCGGCAGAGACATAGATTATGGCACGTTTTTGAAGCTTTGGCTACAACCCTGCACCCATTCATCCGCCGTGGAGCAAAAAGAAAAAAGCCCGCTGGGTCACCAACGGGCTTTTTGCATCTCAGGGACTGCACACGGGGCCGGCCGCGGCCGCCTCGCTGCCCCCGCGCCGATCACTCGGCGGCTTCGACGGCTTCGCCGGTGTTGCTGCGCTCGACCAGCTCCATGTAGGCCATGGGAGCGTTGTCGCCCACGCGGAAGCCCATCTTCAGGATGCGGGTGTAGCCACCAGGACGCTTGGCGAACAGGGGGCCCAGCACGTCAAAGAGCTTGACCACGTTGTCGCGGTTGCGCAGGCGGTCGAAAGCCAGGCGGCGGTTGGCGACGGTCGGCTCCTTGGCCAGGGTGATCAGCGGCTCGACGATGCGACGCAGTTCCTTGGCCTTGGGCACGGTGGTCTTGATGGCTTCGTGCTCGATCAGCGAGTTGGCCATGTTGCGGAACATGGCAGCGCGGTGAGACGAAGTGCGGTTCAGTTTACGGAGGCCGTTGCCGTGACGCATGGTGCTTTCCTTTCTTTATCAAAACCGGCGGCCGGTTCAAGGTACCGCCGGGTGCACCGGGTGACCCTGTGCGAGCCACCCACTTTCAAAAAATCAACGCTTGTCGAGACCTTGGGGCGGCCAGGCTTCCAGGCGCGAGCCCAGGGCCAGACCACGGGAAGCCAGCACTTCCTTGATTTCGTTGAGCGACTTGCGACCCAGGTTCGGGGTCTTGAGCAGCTCGGTTTCGGTGCGCTGGATGAGGTCGCCGATGTAGTAGATGTTCTCTGCCTTGAGGCAGTTGGCCGAACGGACGGTGAGCTCGAGCTCGTCGACCGGACGCAGCAGGATCGGATCGAAATGCTGAGCCGACTTGGCGGGTGCGTCGAAGGCGGCAATCTCGCTGCCTTCCAGTTGCGCGAACACAGCCAGCTGTTCCACCAGGATCTTGGCCGAAGCACGGATCGCTTCCTCGGGCGAGATGGCGCCGTTGGTTTCGATTTCCATGACCAGCTTGTCCAGGTCGGTGCGCTGCTCGACGCGGGCGCTTTCGACGGTGTAGCTCACGCGCTTGACCGGCGAGAACGAAGCGTCCAGCACGATGCGGCCGATGGCCTTGCTCGACTCTTCGCCATAGCGGCGCACGTTGCCAGGCACGTAACCACGGCCCTTTTCAACCTTGATCTGCATGTCCAGCTTGCCGCCTTGCGACAGGTGGGCGATGACGTGACCGGGGTTGACGATCTCGATGTCGTGCGGCGTCTGGATGTCGGCCGCGGTGACGGGACCTTCACCGTCCTTGCGCAGGACGAGGGTCACTTCGTCGCGATTGTGCAGACGGAACACCACGCCCTTGAGGTTCAGCATGATGTTGACCACGTCTTCCTGCACGCCGTCGATCGACGAGTACTCGTGCAGCACGCCGGCGATGGTGACTTCCGTGGGTGCGAAACCGACCATCGAGGACAGCAGCACGCGACGCAGCGCGTTGCCGAGGGTGTGGCCATAACCACGCTCGAACGGCTCGAGCGTGACCTTGGCACGGTGACCGCCGAGCGGTTCCACCTGGATGGCTTTGGGTTTCAGCAAATTCGTTTGCATGAGGTCTTCCTGTCAATACCCTCGGCTCGTTACACCGATAAGGCTGCTGGACCAACCGAGGCAACATGCCTCGGCCCTGAAAAACAGATGCCGCCGAGCCCGAAAGCCCAACGGCAATCGGCCGCAAGGCACCCCAGAAGGGCTCGCCCGGCAGCCAGTGATCGCGTCAACGCGAATACAGTTCGACGATCAGCGATTCGTTGATGTCGGAGCCGAACTCGTCGCGATCCGGGGTCTTCTTGAACACGCCTTCCAGCTTGGCGCCGTCCACTTGCACCCAACCCGGCAGACCGATGGACTCGGCCAGCTTGTAGGCTTCCTGAACACGGACTTGCTTCTTCGCCTTTTCGCGAACGGCCACCACGTCACCGGTCTTGACCAGGTAGGACGGGATGTTCACGACTTGACCGTTCACCACGATGCCCTTGTGACCGACCAGCTGACGGGCTTCGGCGCGAGTGGAGGCGTAACCCATGCGGTAGACCACGTTGTCCAGACGGGACTCGAGCAGGCTCAGCAGGTTGGCACCGGTGTTGCCCTTGCGGCGCTCGGCTTCGGCGAAGTAGCGGCGGAACTGCTTTTCCAGCACGCCGTACATGCGCTTGACCTTCTGCTTTTCACGCAGTTGCAGACCGAAGTCCGAGGTGCGCGAACCAGAGGTGCGGCCGTGCTGACCCGGCTTGGTGTCGAACTTGGCCTTGTCGCTGATGGGGCGGCGGGCGCTCTTGAGGAACAGGTCGGTGCCTTCGCGGCGGGCCAGCTTGGCCTTGGGTCCGAGGTAACGTGCCACTTTTCGTGTCCTTGTTTGATCTGACGCCAGCCCTTGCGGGGCGCTGGCGCGAGTCTGCGGGCCTGGGGCGCACAGACGGTGGGCTTCAGCAAAACCGGGCAGCATGGAGCCGCCCGACATCGGAAAACTTGCGATTCTAGCAAGCGAGACCCTGCGCCCACAAATAACCCGACGTTGCAGTCGGGCTTGTGGAGCAGGAACACCTCGCCGGCGTGTCGCCAAGCGAGGTGGTTGTTCGGCGTCCGCAATGAACGCCGATCAGTGCGACATCAGATGCGGCGACGCTTCTGAGGACGGCAACCGTTGTGGGGAACCGGGGTCACGTCCGAGATGGAGTTGATCCGAATACCCAGCGAAGCCAGGGCGCGAACCGACGACTCGCGACCAGGACCAGGGCCCTTGATCTCGACGTCCAGGTTCTTGATGCCTTGCTCTTGAGCGGCGCGGCCGGCCACTTCAGCAGCCACCTGGGCAGCGAAGGGGGTCGACTTGCGCGAGCCCTTGAAGCCCTGACCACCCGACGAGGCCCACGACAGGGCGTTGCCTTGACGGTCGGTGATGGTGATGATGGTGTTGTTGAACGAAGCGTGCACGTGGGCGATGCCGTCTGCAATGTTCTTGCGGACCTTCTTGCTCACACGACGGGCAGCGCTGTTCGCAGGTGCTTTTGCCATGATGTTTCTCTTTCGAACTCAGTCAACCAGCGCGGATCACTTCTTGCCAGCGATGGCCTTGCGCGGACCCTTGCGGGTGCGGGCATTCGTGCGGGTGCGTTGACCACGCATCGGCAGGCCACGGCGATGACGGAAGCCGCGATAGCAGCCCAGGTCCATCAGGCGCTTGATGTTCATCGAGAGTTCGCGGCGCAGGTCACCTTCGATGGTGAGCTTGCCCACTTCCTCACGAATTTTTTCGAGGTCGCTGTCGGTCAGGTCCTTCACCTTCTTGTTGAAAGCGATGCCTGCAGCCGTGCAGATCTTCTGCGCGGTGGTGCGACCAATGCCGTAGATCGAAGTCAGACCGATTTCGGTGTGCTTGTGCGGCGGAATGTTGATGCCAGCAATACGTGCCATAACTGTCCTCTGAACGCGTGTGTCGTCGCCAGGTCAGGCTGATTAGCCTTGACGCTGCTTGTGACGCGGGTCGGTGCAAATCACGCGAACCACACCCTTGCGACGGATGATTTTGCAATTGCGGCACATAACCTTGACGGATGCCGAGACTTTCATGGTCTTCTCCTGAACCGCCAGTTGCCTAGCGGAAATTCGCCCACGTTTCCGGGGTCACAAACTCAAGCTCACTTCGCCCGGAACACGATGCGAGCACCGACTCAAACCAGCTTTCAAGCTTCACACACGATGCGCTGCCGCCTCTGTGTTTGCGGCGTTGGGCCACCGCGTTCAGCTTGCCTTGAAATTCGCCTTCTTCAGCAACGAGTCATATTGCTGAGACATGACGTAGGACTGCACCTGGGCCCAGAAGTCCATCGTGACGACCACGATGATGAGCAGCGAAGTCCCACCGAAGTAGAAAGGAACGTTGTACTTGAGCACGAGGAACTCGGGCAGCAGGCACACCGCAGTGATGTACACAGCACCAACCAGGGTCAGGCGGGCCAAGATTTTATCAATGTATCGAGCGGTTTGATCGCCAGGACGGATCCCCGGAATGAATGCACCGCTCTTTTTCAGGTTGTCTGCGGTCTCGCGGCTGTTGAACACCAGCGCCGTGTAGAAGAAGCAGAAGAAAACGATGGCCACCGAGTACAGGATCACGTAGATCGGCTGACCAGGCGAGAGCATGGCGGCGATGTCTTTCAGCCAGCGCATGCTGTCACCGGTGGCGAACCAGCCCACGGCAGTGGTCGGCAGCAGGATGATGGACGACGCAAAGATCGGGGGGATCACGCCAGCCATGTTGATCTTGAGGGGCAGGTGAGACGACTGCCCGCCGTACACACGATTGCCCACCTGGCGCTTCGCGTAATTGACCAGGATCTTGCGCTGGCCACGCTCGACGAACACCACGGCGTAGGTCACAGCGACCACCAGGGCGACGATGAAGATCGCGGCAGGGATGCTCATGGCGCCGGTGCGGATCAATTCAAACAAGCCAGCCAGGGCGCCGGGGAGACCCGCGGCGATGCCGCCAAAAATCAGGATCGAGATGCCGTTGCCCAGACCACGCTCGGTGATCTGTTCACCCAGCCACATCAGGAACATCGTGCCGGCCGTCAAGCTGATGACCGTGGTCATGCGGAAGCCGAAACCGGGGCTGATGACCAGACCGGCGGTGCCTTCCAACGCCACAGCGATGCCGAAGGACTGGAACAGGGCCAGACCCAGCGTGCCGTAGCGGGTGTACTGCGTGATCTTGCGTCGACCGGCTTCGCCCTCTTTCTTGAGCTGTTCCAGTTGGGGGATCACGTAGCCCATCATCTGCATGATGATGGACGCAGAGATATAGGGCATGATGCCCAGGGCGAACACGGTGAAGCGCGACAGCGCCCCGCCCGAGAACATGTTGAACAGACTCAGAATGCCACCTTGCTGGCCCTTGAACAACTGTTGCAGCTGCGCCGGGTCGATACCGGGAACGGGGATGTGCGCCCCGATGCGGTAGACGACCAGCGCGAGCAGCAGGAAGACCAGGCGACGCTGGAGGTCACCGTACTTGCCGCTTTGTGCCAGTTGAGAGGGAGAAGTTGCCACGCTGAGTCCTGTCCAGGCTGACGTTCTTATTCGGCGATGGAGCCGCCGGCTGCTTCGATCACGGCCTTGGCGCCGGCGGTGGCGCCGATGCCCTTCAGGACGACCTTGGCAGACAGTTCGCCAGACTTGATCACCTTGACGACCTTGGCCAGCTGGGGCACGAGGCCGGCTTGCTTCAGGGTCAGGACGTCGACTTCAGCGGCGCCCAGAGCTTGCAGCTCACCCAGGGTGATTTCAGCGTTGTACTTCAGGCTTTGCGACTTGAAGCCACGCTTGGGCAGACGGCGTTGCAGAGGCATTTGACCGCCTTCGAAGCCGACCTTGTGGTAGCCGCCCGAACGCGACTTCTGACCCTTGTGACCGCGACCGGCGGTCTTGCCCAGGCCGGAGCCGATGCCACGGCCGACGCGGCGCTTGGCATGCTTGGCACCCGATGCGGGCTTGATGCTGTTGAGTTCCATGATGTTCCTCTGACTGGCGGGCGCCTTACAGCACCTGAACCAGGTAACGGACCTTGGTGATCATGCCGCGCACGGCGGGCGTGTCTTCCAGGACAGCGGTGCTGTTCAGGCGACGCAGGCCCAGGCCCTTCACGGTGGCACGGTGGTCGGCCTTGCAGCCGATCACGCTGCGGACCAGCTTGACGGTGACGGTTTTCTTTTCGCTCATGTCTGCTCTCCAGCGATCAGTTGAACAGTTGTTCAACGCTCAGACCGCGCTTGGCAGCGACTTCGGCCGGCGTCGTGGCCTTGGCCAGGGCGTCGAACGTGGCGCGAACCATGTTGTACGGGTTCGACGAACCGAGGCTCTTGGCCACGATGTCGGTGATGCCCATCACTTCGAAGACAGCGCGCATCGGGCCGCCTGCGATGATGCCGGTACCGGCGGGAGCCGGAGCCAGCAGCACCTTGGCTGCGCCGTGTTCACCGGTCACGTTGTGATGAACGGTGCCGTTCTTCAGCGAGACCTTCAGCATGTTGCGACGTGCCTGGTCCATGGCCTTTTGCACGGCCAGGGGCACTTCACGCGCCTTGCCCTTGCCCATGCCGATGCGGCCATCGCCATCACCGACCACGGTCAGGGCTGCGAAACCCATGATCCGACCGCCCTTGACCACTTTGGTCACGCGGTTCACCTGGATCATCTTCTCGCGCAGACCGTCGTCGCGACCTTCGTCTGCCACCTTGGGTTGAAACTTAGCCATTTGAGATTCCTTCCGGTTGCCGACGAGGCTTAGAACTGCAGGCCGGCTTCACGCGCGGCTTCAGCCAGGGCCTTGATGCGACCGTGGTATTGGTAGCCAGCGCGATCGAAGGCGACCTTCTCGACGCCAGCAGCCTTCGCCTTCTCGGCGATGCGCTTGCCGATCAGCGAGGCGGCTTCGGTGTTGGCACCGTTCTTGATTTGCTCGCGCACTTCCTTTTCGGCGGTCGACGCGGTGGCGATGACCTTGCTGCCGTCGCCAGAAATCACGCTGGCGTAGATGTGCAGGTTGCTGCGGGTGACCGTCAAACGCACGGCGCCTTGCAGGGCGATGCGGGCACGGGTCTGGCGCGCACGACGCAGGCGCTGTTCCTTCTTGCTCATTGCCATGATGAATCAGCTCCTTACTTCTTCTTGGTCTCTTTGAGGACCACGCGCTCGTCCGCATAGCGGATGCCCTTGCCCTTGTAAGGCTCAGGCGGACGGAAGGCACGCACTTCGGCAGCGATCTGGCCGACGACCTGGCGGTCGGCGCCCTTGATCACGATTTCGGTCTGAGACGGGGTCTCGACCTTGATGCCGGCGGGCATGTCCTTCACCACGGGGTGAGAGAAACCAATCGACAGGTTCAGCTTCTGACCAGCAGCCTGGGCCTTGAAGCCCACACCGACCAGGGTCAGCTTCTTCTCGAAACCCTTGGACACACCGGCGACGGTGTTGGCCAGCAGGGCGCGGAAGGTGCCGGACATGGCATTGGCTGCAGCGGTGTCGTTGGCCGGAGCGACCTTCAGCGTGGCGCCGTCTTGCGTGACGGTGACCAGGCCGTTGGCCGGCAGGCTCAGGGTGCCGTTGCCACCCTTGATGGTGATGGCTTCGGCCGAGATCTTGACGTCCACACCTTGAGGGACGGCGATCGGCATTTTTCCAACGCGGGACATTGCGATTGCTCCTCTATCAGGCGACGTACGCGATGACTTCGCCACCGATGCCGGCAGCGCGAGCCTTGCGGTCGGTCATGACGCCTTGGGGGGTGGTCACGATCGCAACGCCCAGGCCATTCATGACCTGAGGGATGCTGTGACGGCCCTTGTAGATGCGCAGACCGGGACGGGAAACACGCTCGATGCGCTCGATGACCGGACGGCCAGCGTAGTACTTCAGCGAAATTTCCAGGGTGGGCTTGGCGGCTTCACCGGTGACGGCGAAACCGTCGATGTAGCCTTCGTCCTTCAGGACTTGGGCGATCGCGACTTTCAGCTTGGAAGACGGCAGGGCAACGTTGGTCTTGTTGACCATTTGTGCGTTGCGGATGCGCGTCAGCATGTCGGCGATGGGATCACTCATGCTCATGGGATAACTCCTGTTCGTGCCCGGCCGGATTACCAGCTTGCCTTGGTGACACCGGGGATGTCGCCGGCGAAAGCCAATTCACGGATCTTGGAACGGCCGAGGCCGAACTGACGGAAGGTGCCACGGGGGCGACCGGTCAGGTTGCAGCGTGCGCGCAGACGGGTCGGGTTGGCATTGCGGGGCAGCTTTTGCAGCTCAAGGCGAGCGGCATAGCGCTCTTCTTCCGACTTCTTGGCGTCATCGATGATGGCCTTGAGTTCGGCGTACTTCTTGGCGTACTTGGCGACCAGCTTTTCGCGCTTTTCTTCGCGTTGCTTCAGAGAGACTTTTGCCATGGCGGGCCTCAGTTCTTGAACGGGAACTTGAAAGCCGTCAGCAGTGCCTTGGCTTCTTCGTCGGTCTTGGCGGTCGTCGTGATGCTGATGTTCAGACCACGGACAGCGTCGATCTTCTCGTACTCGATTTCCGGGAAGATGATCTGTTCCTTGACGCCCACGTTGTAGTTGCCGCGACCGTCGAACGAACGACCCGAGATGCCGCGGAAGTCACGGACGCGGGGCAGCGACACGGTGACGAAACGGTCCAGGAATTCGTACATGGTGACGCCACGCAGGGTGACCATGCAGCCGATGGGCATGTTTTCGCGGATCTTGAAGCCGGCGATGGCCTTCTTCGACATGGTGACCACGGGCTTCTGGCCGGCGATCTTGGTCAGGTCGCCCACGGCGTGTTCCATGACCTTCTTGTCGGAGACGGCTTCCGAGACACCCATGTTCAGGGTGATCTTGGTCAGACGCGGCACTTCCATGATCGACTTGTAGCCGAACTGCTTCATCAGTTCGGGGACGATCTTTTCGCGGTAGATCTGCTGCAGGCGAGCTTGTTGTTGAGCCATTTGTGACCTCAAGCCTTGATTTCTTCGCCGCTGGACTTGAAGACGCGCACTTTCTTGCCGTCAGCCAGGAGCTTGATGCCGACGCGGTCAGCCTTGCCAGAAGCAGGGTTGAAGATCGCCACGTTGGACTGGTGGATGGGCATGGTCTTGTCAACGATGCCGCCGGTGGTGCCCTTCAGGGGGTTCGGCTTGACGTGCTTCTTGGCAACGTTCACGCCGTCAACCAGCAGGTAGTCTGCGTCGACGCGAGCGGACACGGTGCCGCGCTTGCCTTTGTCACGACCGGTCAGGACGATGACCTGGTCGCCGGTTTTGAGCTTGTTCATGGAGCTGTCCTTTACTGAACTGTCGAAGGCCGAGGGTCAGAGGACCTCGGGGGCCAGCGACACGATCTTCATGAAGCGCTCGGAACGCAGTTCACGCGTCACGGGGCCAAAGATGCGGGTGCCGATGGGCTCGAGCTTGGTGTTCAGCAGCACGGCGGCGTTGCCATCGAACTTGATCAGCGAGCCGTCCTGGCGGCGCACGCCCTTGGCGGTGCGGACGACCACAGCGCTGTAGACCTCGCCCTTCTTGACGCGGCCACGCGGTGCAGCTTCCTTGATGCTGACCTTGATGATGTCGCCGATACCGGCGTAACGACGCTTAGAGCCACCGAGCACCTTGATGCACATGACGCTCTTGGCACCCGTGTTGTCTGCGACGTCAAGTCGCGATTGCATTTGGATCATGGTGTATCCCAACTTGACCGTTCGGCTGCACAAACCACTGCACAACAACGAACCATCAGTCTTGGGCCCGTAGAACGGGCGGATCTGAAAGAAGTCCTGCCCCTGAAGAAACTCGCCGAGGGTGGCAAGCAGGAAACAGAAACGCTCTGACAGCGAAGCCTTGCATTATGCACGAGATTCGGCGAGCGCGTCAAGCGCCCGTCGTCTCAGGGCAGAAATTGCGTGCGGATGCCCTTCAGGCCGTGCCGCCGACGGTGAGGCCGTCGATGCGGAGCGTGGGCTGGCCGACGCCGACCGGCACGCTCTGGCCGTCCTTGCCGCAGGTGCCGACGCCGCCGTCGAGCTGGAGGTCGTTGCCGATCATGCTGACGCGGGTCATGGCCTCGGG
>Ga0255207_1000387_pt1 | contig 10538 bp, 9 predicted proteins | sample Miss_Miss_RepA_8_2_FD_183043 | JGI IMG/M metagenome (GOLD analysis project Ga0255207, IMG submission 183043) | Freshwater microbial communities from Mississippi River, Louisiana, United States - Miss_Miss_RepA_8d | ecosystem: Environmental > Aquatic > Freshwater > River | place: USA: Louisiana... | reverse complement strand
GCTTTGACGCTGGGGCCGATGCCCCCCGCAGGGCTCAAGGAGTGCTTGCCTTTGCCTGAGCAGGCTTCGGGTCTGTCGGTCTGGTCCGACGAGCGGCCGGTGGTGCGGCGGCTGCTGGACCGGGAACGTCCTCTGGAGACCGAATGGCTGCTGACCATGCCCGTGGCGGCCGCGCAGGCGGTCATCGGCCCCCTGCAGGCGGGCGGGGTGCGCGCCAGCCTGGGCCATGAGCGCGATGGCCTGGGACAGTGGCGTCTGGTGGACAAAGGTGACCGGGGGCCGAAACTGGTGGATTTTCTTGATTCGCGTCAATTGGCTGGCGGCTGGACCTTGCGGCGGCAGCGCCTGGGCCGACAGGGCCTGTCGCCGCTGTCTGTGGGGCAGGTCCGTTTGCGGCTGGAGTTCGAAAAATTCTGAAACATATTCAGCCCTTTCTGTAGGGGATAGGCCTTGAAAACTGCGGTGAGAGGCCCAAAATCCCCATTCCGGTCAGGAAATTGACCAGACAGGCACAGGCCAGCGCGCAAGCGGGGTCGGTGTCTGACCCGGGGCATCTTGCCCCTTGCTGGACGCAGAGAGGAGAACACCATGCGTTTGAGTACCAAAAGCCGTTTTGCCGTGACCGCCATGATCGATGTGGCCCTGCGCGAAGACCGTGGCCCGGTTTCGCTGGCCGCGATCAGCGAGCGGCACCAGATTTCCCTGTCCTATCTGGAGCAGCTGTTCAGCAAGCTGCGCCAGGCCGGACTGGTTGAGAGCACCCGTGGCCCGGGCGGTGGTTATTCGCTGGGCCGTGTGGCCGAGCAGATTTCCATGGCCGACATCCTGAGCGCGGTGGATGCGCCCACCGCTGAAGAAGCCGCCGGCGAGCAGGAGAGCTGGATGAGCAGCGATTTGTGGTCCAGCCTGAACAACCAGATGCTGGCGCACCTGCAGTCGATCAGCCTGCGTCAGCTGGTGGCCGAGCAGCGTGCCAAGGGCGTGGCCATCGAGCCCGCCCCGGTCAAGGCCACGTCGGTCCGTAAGGGGGTGTTTGCGCGCCCCAAGGTGGATGTGCTCAAGATCACAGCACCTAACTCGGTGTTTGCGCTGGCGGGCACCCTCATGCCCGGCCGCAGCTGATCGAACCCGGCCTTGCCAGGAACCGCCTTCGGGCGGTTTTTGTTTTGTGGGATTGGCATGGGCAGCTCCGGCTACCGCCCACCGCGCTCCCGGAACAAAGCCACAAAAAACCGCCCGAAGGCGGTTTCCGAGAATAAGTTGTGAAGTTCGCCGATAAGCCGGATTCTGTGCACCGCGGTTGCCCACGGCGTGACCGCCATTACTCTGGGCCGAGGGTCGCCCACCCGGCTCGATGCTACCTACCCGCACACTCTCCGGAACCAGATCAACGTGTGCCTACTTGGTATTGCTGCGCGCAGAGATTGCCCGTTTCACCCGCACTCAAGCGGCTCGTCTCTGTTGCTCTGATCCTCACCTTGCGGTGGAGAGGTGTTACCTCCTGCGCTGTCCTGTGCAGTCCGGACGTTCCTCCAGTGCCTGGTTTCCCAGATTGCACCAGCGGCGGTCTGGCGAGCTTCACGCCCTGATTATCGCTGTTGTGTATATGGACATGCAGATTCGTCATGTCAAACGGCGCACAATGCCGCCTACCCCCGAAGGAGACCCTCCATGAAAGCCAGCAACATCCTCGACACCATTGGCCGCACGCCGCACATCCGCATCAACCGTCTGTTTGGTGATGCCAAGGTCTGGATCAAGTCCGAGCGCAGCAATCCGGGCGGCTCCATCAAGGACCGCATCGCCCTGGCCATGGTCGAAGATGCGGAAAGCCGTGGCCTGCTGCAGCCAGGCGGCACCATCATCGAGCCGACTTCAGGCAACACCGGCATCGGTCTGGCCATGGTCGCGGCCGTCAAGGGCTACAAGCTGATTCTGGTCATGCCCGACAGCATGAGCATCGAGCGCCGCCGCCTGATGCTGGCCTACGGTGCCACCTTTGACCTGACCCCGCGCGAAAAAGGCATGAAAGGCGCGATTGCCCGTGCCGAAGAACTGCTGGCCACCACGCCAGGCGCCTGGATGCCGCAGCAGTTCGAGAACCCGGCCAACATCGAGGTGCATGTGAAAACCACCGCGCAGGAAATCCTGGCCGATTTTCCGGATGGCATCGACGCCCTCATCACCGGTGTGGGCACGGGCGGCCACCTCACCGGCGTGGCCAAGGTGCTCAAGGCCAAGTTCCCCCAGCTCAAGGTGTTCGCGGTGGAGCCCGCCGCTTCGCCCGTGATCTCGGGCGGTGCGCCAGCGCCGCACCCCATTCAGGGCATCGGCGCGGGGTTCATCCCCAAGAACCTCGACACCGCGCTGCTGGATGGCGTGATTCAGGTGGACGCCGAAGCCGCGCGTGAATACGCCCGCCGCTCGGCGCGCGAAGAAGGTCTGCTGGTGGGCATCTCCTCTGGCGCCACGCTGGCGGCCATTGCGCAAAAATTGCCCGAGCTGCCGGCCGGCGCCACCGTGCTGGGCTTCAACTACGACACGGGCGAGCGTTACCTGTCGATCGAAGGCTTCCTGCCGACCTGAATCCGCGTGCAATGAGGCCCACGTCCTGTAGGAGGCCGCCCCTGCGGCCGATGGCACTGCAGGCCCGACAATAGGCCCCATGAAAACCATCCGACTCAAGGCAGGGAAAGAACGTTCCCTGCTGCGCCGCCATCCTTGGGTATTCGACTCGGCCATCGCCAAAGGCGGTGGCGATGCGGGTGAGACGGTGCGCGTGGAGTCCGCAGAAGGGCAGTTCCTGGGCTGGGCCGCGTTCAGTCCAAACTCTCGCATCCGTGCCCGCGTCTGGAGCTTTGACGAGGCGCAGCGCATTGATGCGAACTTCATCCACGCGCGCATCGCACAAGCCGTGGCCGCGCGCCAGTGGTTTGACATCCACAGCGATGGCGTGCGTCTGGTGCATGGCGAGGCCGATGGCCTGCCTGGGCTGATCGTGGACCGCTACGGCGACACGCTGGTGGCGCAGTTCACCAGTTGCGGCTCCGAAAAATTCAAGAAAGCGATTGCCGACGCGCTGCTGCAGGTCACGGGTCTGACGCGGCTGTATGAGCGCTCGGATGCCAGCGTGCGCCAGCTCGAAGGCTTGAGTGAGGTGACCGGCTGGCTGCGGGGCGAAGGCGCCACCGAGCTCACGATCCGCGAACACGACTGGCAGCTCACGTTGGACGTGGCCACCGGCCACAAGACCGGTTTCTATCTGGACCAGCGCGACAGCCGCCAACGGTTTTACGAGCACACGCGGTACCGCCAGTTTGGCAAGGTGCTCAACTGCTACTGCTACACCGGCGGCTTCACCATCGCCGCGCTGGCGGGCGGGGCGGGGCACGTCACGTCCATCGACTCCTCGGGCCCGGCGCTCGAACGCGCCCGCGCCCATGTGCGGCTCAACGGTTTTGAGGCGTCGCGGGCCACGTTTCTGGATGCCGATGTGAATGCCAGCCTGCGCCAGTTCATCGAACGCGGCGAAACGTTTGACGCCATCGTGCTCGACCCACCCAAGTTCGCGCCCACGGCCGCACACGCCGAGCGCGCTGCCCGTGCCTACAAGGACATCAACCGCCTGGCCTTCAAGCTGCTGGCACCCGGCGGCGAACTGTTCACGTATTCGTGCTCGGGCGGGATCAGCGCCGACCTGTTCCACAAGATCGTGGCCTCGGCGGGCACCGATGCGGGCGTGGACGGCTTCATCAGCGAGCGCCTGCAGGGCGCGCCCGATCACCCGATGACGATTGCCTTTCCTGAAGGCGAATACCTCAAGGGGTTGGTTGTCGTACGGCGCTGACCCGGTCCCGGCAAGCCCATCGTCACCCCGATAAACTCACGCCTTTTGCGCAATTCTCCGGAGCATTCCATGGCCCTCATTCCCGCCACCATCCTCACCGGCTTTCTCGGCTCGGGCAAGACCACGCTGCTCAAGCGCGTGCTGTCGGAGAGCCACGGCATGAAGCTGGCGGTGATCGAAAACGAGTTCGGCGAGGAAAACATCGACAACGAAATTCTGGTGTCGGAGACCAACGAGCAGATCATCCAGATGAGCAACGGCTGTGTCTGCTGCACCATCCGCGAAGACCTGCGTGCCACGCTGCAGCTCTTGGCCGCCAAGCGCCGCAAGGGCTTGCTGCAGTTTGACCGGGTGGTGATCGAGACCACGGGCCTGGCCGATCCCGGCCCGGTGGCGCAGACCTTCTTCATGGACGACGAGATCGCCGAGACCTTCCTGCTCGACTCCATCCTCACGCTGGTGGATGCCAAACACGCCCAGCAGCAGCTCAACGACCGCGTCGAAGCCCAGCGCCAGGTGGGCTTTGCCGACCAGATCTTCATCAGCAAGGCCGATCTGGTCTCCGCTGACGAGCTGGCCGCGTTGCAGCATCGCCTCAAGCACATGAATCCACGTGCGCCGCACAAGGTGGTGCATTTCGGCGAGGTGCCGATCAAGGAAGTCTTTGACCTGCGCGGTTTCAACCTCAACGCCAAGCTGGACATCGACCCGGACTTCCTGAACGCCGGCGATCATGACCACCACCATGGGCATGAGCACGAACATGGCGAGCACTGCGACCACGACCATGAACATGGCGAACATTGCGGCCATGAGCACCATCACCACGAACACGGTGAGCACTGCCACCACCCGCACCACCATCACCACGACGACGATGTCAAGAGCTTTGTCTTCAAGTCCGACCGGGCCTTCGATCCGGCCAAGCTCGAAGATTTCCTGGGCGCCATCGTCAATGTGTACGGCCCCAAGATGCTGCGCTACAAGGGCGTGCTGAACATGAAAGGCACCGAGCGCAAAGTCATCTTCCAGGGGGTGCACCAGCTCATGGGCAGCGACCTGGGGCCGGTTTGGCAGGACCATGAGCCACGCACCAGCAAGATGGTGTTCATCGGCATCGACTTGCCGCGTGACATCCTGATCCAGGGACTGGAGCAATCCCTGGTTTGACGACTTTGGTATCTGTTATGGATTGGATGCCGAATTTATAAGCAGTGTCGGGATTTTGATGGCTTCAGTCGCTACAATGCCCGGCCTGTAAGGCGCCCTATTTCCAGGGCGTCTGCCTCAGAAGGTCAAACAAAGGCATACCCATGTCGCTGGGAACGACCCCGGACCAGTGGCAAGCTACGGCGCCAGGCAGCAGGGCAACCTGCTGGCATCGCCAGGAGACATGACGTGAAGACACCCGCCAAGAAAGCGACAAAAACCGTTGCGAAAGCGCCGGTCAAGGTCGCCGCCCCGTCCAAAAAGGTGTCCGCCAAGTCACCCGTGAAAGCCAAAGTGGCGCCGGCCAAAGCCAAGGCGGCCCCTGCCAAGGCCAAAGCGGCCCCGGTCAAAGCCAAGGCTGCTCCAGCCAAAGCCAAGCCAGCGGCCAAGGTGCCTGCCAAGAAGGCGGTGCCAGCCAAGAAAGCCGTCTCTGTCAAGGTGCCTGCGAAAAAGGCGGTGCCCTCCAAAGCGGTGGCTGTAGGCAAGCCGGTGGCCAAGCCAGTGGCTGCACCCAAGGCAGCAGCTTCCACCAAGAAGGCGGCGCCAACGCCCAAGGCTGTGCAGCCCCCAGTGGCTGTCAAAGCCAAACCGGAAGTCAAGCCATCGCCTGCTCCAGTTGCAGTCGCCCAGCCCATGTTGGCGTCTGCAACGCCCGACCTGCCCGTTCGCTCCAGCCGCCCCTCGGCGCGGCTGGCCCAGATCACTGTGCCGTCCATGCCGCAAGCTGTGGCCTCGACGGCAGCCAAAGCCAGTTTCTTACCCTCCATGCCCACTACCGTTTTGCCTGTCCCTGCAGCACCCGCCAAAAAAGACCCCAAGCTGGCCAACAACTGGAAAAACAAGCCAGTCGAACAGCTGACCGATGCCGAAGTGCTGGCCATGCCCGATGCCGAGTACATGAACGATGTGCAGATGGCATTTTTCCGCCTCAAGCTGGTCCAGCTCAAGCAGGGCATCCTGAACAACGCCGGCGAAACCACCGAGCACCTGCGTGAAGATACGGTGGTCGTGCCCGATCCGGCCGACCGCGCCACCATTGAAGAAGAGCACGCACTGGAGCTGCGCACCCGCGACCGTGAGCGCAAATTGCTCAAGAAAATCGAGCAGTCCATCGCACGCATCGATGCAGGTGACTATGGTTACTGCGACGAGACGGGTGAGCCCATTGGTGTGGGGCGTCTGCTGGCCCGTCCGACGGCCACACTCTCGCTGGAGGCGCAGCAGCGCCGCGAACTCAAGCAGAAGATGTTTGGCGACTGACCTGTTTGCCAAATGCCGCTTGCCAGGCCCCTGCATGCAGGGGCCTTTTTGTTGGTTGCGACAACACCGTATTTCAAGATTTTTACAATTTTTCTATCCTTCAGGCATTACTTTCAGTGCCTTGTCTAAGTGCCTAATTCTCAAGGAAAAAATCCCGTCAAATTTCTATCAAAACCTCTCTAAGCCATTGATTTAATTGAAAAAAACCTGATTCGGCCCCTTGTGAGGCATGGATTTCCTGCTACAGTGCAAAAAAGTGCAATTAAGTGGGGAAAAGTGCCTTCACTTTGTGCTTTCCACTGGAAGAGGTTGTTGCAGTGTTTCAAGGGGCTTCATCGCTGAGTCTGGATGCCAAGGGGCGGCTTTCTGTGCCGACCCGGCACCGTGACGTCCTCAGCGCCATGGCCCAGGGACAGCTGACCATCACCAAGCACCCACACGGTTGCCTGATGGTGTTTCCCCGTCCCGAGTGGGAGAAATTCCGCGAACGCATCGCCCAATTGCCCATGTCCGCACAGTGGTGGAAGCGCATTTTTCTGGGCAATGCCATGGATGTGGAGATGGACGGCACCGGCCGTGTGCTGATCTCCCCTGAGCTGCGTCAGGCAGCAGGCATTTCCAAAGACACCATGCTCTTGGGCATGGGCAACCACTTCGAGTTGTGGGACAAGGGCACCTACGAAGCGCAAGAGGCGCAGGCCATGCAGGGCGAAATGCCCGACGTGTTCAAGGACTTTTCGTTCTGATGGACATGAGTGAGCAGCCTCTGATCCATACCACGGTGTTGCTGAGCGAGGCGGTCGATGCTTTGCTGGGCAGCGCCGCGGGCGCGGATGGCAGTTATGTCGACGGTACTTTTGGTCGTGGTGGCCATTCGCGCCTGGTTCTCTCTCGGCTGTCTGTGCGAGGGCGCCTGTTGGCTTTTGACAAGGATCCCGATGCGATCGCCGAAGCTGGCCGCATCCAGGATGCCCGCTTTGCCATCCGTCATGAAGGTTTTTCGCATCTGGCAGATCTGCCTGATGGCAGTGTCGACGGGGTCTTGCTGGACCTCGGGGTCAGCTCCCCTCAGATCGACAACCCCGTGAGGGGTTTTTCTTTTCGTTTTGACGGTCCGCTGGACATGCGCATGGACACCACGCGCGGCGAAAGCGTGGCCGACTGGCTGGCGACCGCAACGGTCGATCAAATCACGGAGGTGATACGTGACTATGGCGAAGAACGGTTTGCTTTTCAGATTGCAAAGGCGCTTGTGGCTCGCCGACAGGAGCGGGGCCCAATTTCAAGCACCGCTGAACTGGCCCAGCTCGTGGCTGACACGGTCAAAACCCGCGAGCCGGGCCAGAACCCTGCAACGCGGACATTTCAGGCTCTTCGGATTTTCATCAATGCCGAGCTTGAAGAGCTCGAACAGGCGCTAGCGGCCAGCTTGCGCGTGCTGCGTCCGGGCGGTCGTCTGGTGGTGATCAGTTTCCACTCCCTGGAAGACCGCATCGTCAAACAGTTCATCGCCAGACATTCGAAGGAAGTGGTGGACCGCCGTGTGCCGTTTGCCCAGCCGAAAGCGATGCACTTGCAGGCGCTGGACCGCATCAAGCCTTCAGAAGCCGAAGTAGCGGCCAACCCGCGTGCACGCAGCGCCATCATGCGCGTGGCGCAGCGCACGGAGGTGCCGGCATGACCCGCCTGAGCGTGTTGCTGCTGCTGGCGGTGGTCGCCAGCGCGCTGGCGCTGGTGCACTCGCAGTACGAATCCCGCCGTCTGTTCATGGCGCTGGAGGCCGAAGGCAAAGAGGCTGCCAGGCTTGAAGTGGAGCATGACCGCTTGCAGGTGGAGCGCCGCGCGCAGGCCACGCCATTGCGCGTCGAACAGATTGCGCGCCAGCAGCTGCAGATGCGCATGGTCAACCCCGGCATCACGCAATATGTGAGCGCGCCGCAGGGTGCAGGCAAGCAGGAGGCTCGCCCATGAGCCGCAGTGTGCAGCTGAGCTCCAGTCCCTTGCTGGCCAGCAAGACGCCGGTCTGGCGCAGCAAACTGATTGTCGCGGCCATTGCGCTCGGCTTCATGGGGCTGATTGCTCGGGCAGCCTATGTGCAGGTCATCGAGAACGATTTCTTCAAACGTCAGGGTGAAGTGCGCTTTGCGCGCACGCTGGTGTTGCCGGCCAACCGCGGCCGCGTGCTCGACCGCAACGGCATGCTGCTGGCGTCGAGTGTGCCGGCACCCAGCATCTGGGCCAACCCGGAAGACCTGGAGCGCGATCCAGCCAAACTGCGCCAGCTGGCCAAACTGCTGGGCATGGGCATGCCCGAACTGGAAAAGAAGCTGCAGGACGAAGACAAGACCTTTGTCTGGCTGCGTCGCCAGATGGATGAGTCGGTGGTCAAGGAAATCCTGGCCTTGGACATCAAGGGCATTTACAGCATCAAGGAATACAAGCGTCTTTACCCCGAGGGTGAAGCTGCAGCCCACATCGTCGGCTTCACGAATGTGGAAGACCAGGGTCAAGAAGGCGTGGAACTGGTTTTTCAGAAGCAGCTGTCGGGCAAGCCGGGCTCGCGCCGTGTGATCAAGGACCGACTGGGCCGTGTGGTCGAGGCCGTGGGCGATGCGGTGCCGCCAGAAGATGGCCAGGACATCCAGCTGTCCATCGACAGCAAGGTCCAGTTCTTCGCTTACCAGAAACTGCGTGAAGCCGTGCAGGAGCACAAGGCCAAGGCCGGCAGCGTGGTGGTGCTGGACGCCCAGTCGGGTGAGGTGCTGGCGCTGGCCAACTACCCCAGCTATTCGCCGGACAAACGTGTCAATCTCAGCGGCGAGCAGCTGCGTAACCGCGCCTTGACCGATACCTTCGAGCCGGGCTCCACCATGAAGCCTTTTCCTGTGGCCCTCGCCCTGGAAAAACGCCTGGTCAAGCCCGAGACACCGATTCAGACCGCGCCAGGGCGCATCACCATCACTGGCTCGACCATCACCGATGCGCATCCACACGGAGTGCTGTCGGTCAGCGAGGTGATCCAGAAGTCCAGCAACGTGGGCACCGTCAAGATGGCGATGCAGATCGAGCCGCGCGAGTTGTGGGAGATGTACAGCGCCGTGGGCTTCGGTCAGAAGCCCCAGATCCCATTTCCCGGGGTCGTCAGCGGCCGCTTGCGCCCCTACAAGACCTGGCGCCCCATCGAGCAGGCCACCATGAGTTACGGCTACGGCATTTCTGGCAGCCTGTTCCAGGTGGCCCGGGCCTATACCGTTTTTGCGCGCGATGGCGAGATTGTGCCGACGACCTTGCTCAAGGCGGAGCAGCAGGTCCAGGGGGTGCGTGTGTTCAGTGCGGAAAACGCACGTGCCGTGCGCAAGATGCTCAACATGGCGGCTGCACCGGGTGGTACAGCGCCGAAAGCGCAAACCGTCGGCTATTCGGTCGGTGGCAAGACCGGCACCGCGCACAAGCAGGAAGGCAAGGGCTACGCCGGCAAGAAATACCGGGGCTTTTTCGTGGGCATGGCACCGATCGATCAGCCTCGCATTGTGGTGGCTGTGATGATTGACGAGCCCAGCAACGGGCGTTATTTTGGTGGCGAGGTGGCAGCGCCGGTGTTCAGCACCACGGTGCAGCAGACCCTGCGTCTGCTGGGTATCCAGCCGGACTTGTCGGTCAAGCCGCAGGTGGTGGCCAAAGCGGTGGAGGAGTCTTTCTGATGATAGAACTCCAAACACCTGTGCAGGCCGCCCAGTGGCTGCGCCATCACGTCACCGGCGAATTGCGCACCGACAGCCGCCGCGTACAGCCCGGTGATGGTTTCATTGCCTGGCCCGGTGCGGCCACCGACGGACGCCAATACATGGCCCGTGCCTTTGAGCAAGGGGCCAGTGTGTGCCTGATGCAGTGCGAGGGCAGCGCACGGTGGCAAGACCTGCAGCCTGCTGACCGTGTCGCGGCCTTGTCGCAACTCAAGGAGCGCACCGGTCTGGTGGCCGATGCCTATTACGAAGCGCCTACGCAGACCCTGCGCGTGATGGCCGTGACCGGGACCAACGGCAAAACCTCGACCGCCTGCTGGCTGGCGCAGGCCCTGGCCCATCCGGCCATTGGCCAGCGTTGCGGTGTGGTGGGTACGCTGGGCGTCGGGCTTTGGCCTGAGCTGGACTACACCGGCATGACCACGCCTGACCCGGTGTTGCTGCAGCGCAGCTTCCGTCAGATGCTGGAAGCGGGTGCG
>Ga0255207_1000381_pt1 | contig 10637 bp, 23 predicted proteins | sample Miss_Miss_RepA_8_2_FD_183043 | JGI IMG/M metagenome (GOLD analysis project Ga0255207, IMG submission 183043) | Freshwater microbial communities from Mississippi River, Louisiana, United States - Miss_Miss_RepA_8d | ecosystem: Environmental > Aquatic > Freshwater > River | place: USA: Louisiana... | reverse complement strand
GCATAACTCTGGAGAACTTATCATGGACGACTTTGGAAACGATTACCAAACCACAGAATGGTTTATGTCCTGCACACAATACATCTATTCCATGTCGGTTCACGGCATGATGGATGAAATGGCGATTGAATCTTGCCTCATGGCCGGAATCAAAGCAGGCTTCGACTACGCTCAAGCGGAGATTTAATCATGCAAAACTCGAATTACATTTCCGATGTACAATCCCAGCGAATCCGGAGCGTAGCTTCCAAATTCAATTGCACACTGGAAGATGCACAGAATTATCTCGATCTTCTGGATGAAGGTTACACGCGCTACGAAGCGAAGATAATGGCAGGACTTGCCGATCCAGATTATCCGGAGGAGGAATAAAATGGCATCAGCATATCGTGCGCTTGGATTCTCCCCAACAAAACAAGAATCCGCAATCCCAACTTTCAACCACAATAAAGCACAATTGCTGCACAAACTGGCACATGAACTCTCAGGAGGCACTGTGCAACTTTGCATCGCATTTCAACCGGAAGAAGAAACTGCTCATGTCTCCTTCACTCTCACGGATGCGAACGGAATTCAGCAGACAATCCGCATCCACGGAGAATACTTCAAACTCCGTGATTGCATTTCTCATCACTTGGGAGGTCGTCATGTTTGATGTAAACGAACTCTGCGTTTTAATCCAAGCCTACTGCAAAACCTACGCAATCGGCGGAGCGTGGGCAACGAAGTGGAATTTCATTTTCATGGACAATCTGTACAACTTTGGAAAGGACTTCAAATGAGCATCCAAATGGCAATTCTTAGCAGATTTCCTGCTTACTTGCAGCTGCAAAAGTTTTTTCTTGCACGGGATCAAGCCGCGAAAGAACACGCAGCGGAAGCAAGCAGACTTCGAATTGAATGTCGAAGCCTTGCAAAAGATTTGCACGCAAGTCGCTGCGAAGTTTTCCAATTGCGTCGTGAGCTTCAAGCAGAAAAACTTCGCAATGAACTTCCGAAAGTCTACCTGAGCAAGAATCAAATCCTGAAGCTCATGGCGACCTCGAATCTGGATTCACAAATCCACCAAGAACTGGAACAGACTTACGAAAAGCTTGTGCAGCTTCAACTTCGCAAGGAGCGACAAAGTGACAGTCTCTGAACTTATTGCAGAATTGCAGAAACAGCTTCCTAATTCTGAGGTCGAGATATTCGATCCTCAAATGGCAGAAAGCTTCCCCATTAACGGACTGGAAGCTGACGCGGATGGGAAAGTAACCATCTACCCTGAAATGTGATTGAATCTTCCGTGAGCATCGTAACTGGTGCTCATCAAGATGCAATCCGCATCGGTATCGAGAATTTATCATGCATCTCAACCTTTGCTCTGTTTTCACGTTTCCGATTCAGAAACCGGAATCCATTGTCAAGTTCGACACCATTTCGATTCCGGATGCACTGCCGCCAGAATACAAAGTCAAGAGTGCATTCTGGGATTTGATGAACGAAGAACTCGATACAGTCTGTCAGCCGCAGATGGATGATTTTGGAACTGCATACATTTATCATCTTGCAGAAAACCGTTTCAATCTCGCCTGTTATTTCGCGCTGCAACGCGCGGACGATCCCGGAATTTTCCACTACAAACACGCCAATGCTTGACATTCATCCGCCTTTTACGTTGTTCTCCGGAACTGAGTGCGTGCCGTGGGAATTCATGCGTTTCGTGTGGAGCAGCCACGGAATCAATTACGCGCTCTCCTGCAATCTTAAGAAGTGGAGCTTTTAATGCTGGACATTTTCAACCCTGATGGCAATTCCACTGAAATGTGGTGGAACTCAGAAATCTTCTACTGGCAGCACGAGTACATCAACTCTCGCTTGATTTCTAATCTCAACTCTTGGAGCTTCTAAAATGATCACTTCTCTCACTCTCGCCGTTTCTCTGACCTGCAACATTTCTGTTGCCGAACAACTCAAGACTGATCCGCTTCGTGTGGACTTTTCTGTTTCCGGAATCAAGAACTCTGTCTGCACGGCAGAGCAGTTGGAAACTGAATACTTGATGTGGCTCTACGCGCAGCAAGAAAAGCAGCGCCAGCAACAACGCAACAACCGCAAGGAGAAGTAATCATGCTGGACATTTTCAATCCTGATCCAAACAGCAAGGAAACTGATTGGTTTTTCGAGGCTTGCTTTTGGAGCAATGAAATTCTCAACTCCATGCTTGTCGATAACCTCAACTCCTGGAACTTTTAACTATGCCACGCAAATCCACTTCCGAAACTGAAAGCCTGGAAGAACTCCAACTCTCCCGGCTTTTCGAACTTGCATCCACGATTGCATCCTTGCACTGCAACAGTCGCACCATTGCTGGAGTTTCTTCCTGCTTGCGTCTTGCATGTGCACAAATCTCTCGTGGAAATCCGGCTGACATTTTTGCAAGCAATCTCCACATCAAGCTGTGCCAAACCAGCGAAATCAAGCTGGCCATGATGGAGTCTGCAATCGTCAGTTATTTTTCAAAGCATGGAGGGATGCACTCACAAGACTTGGTTGCGCTTCACAATTCGGATGTTTCCGAGTATTTCCAGCTTCTGGCACTCTACGCGAATGATGTGGGGTTGACATACCGTTACGATCCTGCGACACTGTACGGTGAACTTTGGTACAATTCGTCCAAAGGTCCGGACTTCTGGAGGTGAATATGGATATTTCTGAGCGTAACGCAGTTCGGAAAATTTATGCACTTCCTGAAACTTGCAAAGTCGGTGATCTTGTGAACGCTTTTGAGATGAATCCTTGCAAGCGTGCAAAAGATTTCATCGTGCGCGCAATTCAAGCCGCGATGTATCCTTACAAAGTTCCGCAAGATCCTGAAATGCGCGAGTTTTACGAGAAGATCCGCAATACGCAGTGCAAACACTAACTCTAACGGAGAACTTACCTTATGCAAAATCCACACGCACCGTTCACAACGATGCGACAGCCCGTAACGTGCGCAATTTCTGGAGCCGTTCTCGGTACTCTGGAAGTTGCCATTGTTGAGGGCAGTTTGCCGTTCGTGCAGAACTTCAGTGAAATGCAACTCTTGCATCCGTTTTTCGGGCAGAGCGAATACAATCTCATGCGCAAGTATGATGAGTCGCTGAAGTGGTTTGCAGAGCACGGATGGCAGAATGATTCCCACCACTTGCCGCGACTGCAAGTAATCATGTCTGCGACGATGCACAAGTTGGGAGTTCTGAAACAGGAATCTCCTTCACGTCCCAGCTTTGCAATTGTTGCTGGATGTGCTCACCGGCTTTATGCGCTTGCAAAGTGGTACTTCATGGAAACCAGCAAGCGAAACCAGTTGCCAACATTTTCCGTGGCTCGTCGCAACTCAAACATGGAGTGGGAAAATCTCCGTTATTGGTTGGATGAGTTCCACGAGATTCGAGAGCGTTGGCGTACGCGGGCAACAGAACTGCAACGAGAGGAAGAACTTCGCTCCCGCGAGACTGCGCTCAAGGAAATCATGAGTCAGCACACACGGAAAGTTTCTTTGCGAAACGTGTGGAGTTGGCTTGAACTGCAGCTGAAGATGGAAGTCAAGGACGGTCGACTCGAAACCTGGAAGTCGTTGTTTTTCACCGGCGATCTTGCACCTGAAGACTGGCTTGCAGATGACGTAGACGACTTGGCAGAGGCTATCGCAGAGTATTGCGACATCGGAAATGAAATCATGTATTTCGTCCGCAACCGTTTGCAGTTCATCCGTGAGCAAATTACGGAATTCTACGGCAGCTTCACAATCGTCCGCACGAGTGCAGACTCTCCGCAGTTTGCACAAACCTCAGAAAAGGAAAACGAGTTGCTGCAGGAATACGACAACAAAGTTGCACTGCTTGACAACTTGCCGCCGCCGCCGCAGCAGAAAGACTTTGCAACTCTCGTTCTTTTCCTCAAAGCTCAAGCCAATTACAACATTCTCAAGTCTCGTTGGGAACTCATCAAGAAGCGAGGTCAATAATGACTGCCACTTTGTACCTTCTGGATTCGGAAGACAAGCAAATGAATCAGCGCACTTTTGCGTTGAAATACTTTCCGATGTCCGCGCTGTCGACGTCGCAACAAGACGACGTGATCTTCAACCGGTATGTTTTCCTCAAGAAATCGGAAGTTGAAGAGCTCTGTAACGAGGAGAAGAATCGACTTTACTACACCACCGAAGCACATCAAGATTCCGCACGAGCAACGTGGAAAATTGTGTGGGCGAACAACAATATGCCGACACTTGTCGCGTGGAAAGCTACTCCGCCGAATCGCACGCTGAAAGTTGAACTTCGCGTTACGCGCGCGTGGGGACGCGTTGCGATTCTTTCTTTTGTCAACGGAAACACTGTCTCATTCTGAAAGTATCTCATGTCATACAAGCCGAAACTCTCCGTCGAAGAAATTCGAGCAAAAGCTCGTGAAGCATTGGAAGCTGCCGCAAAAGCAAAAGCAGAACGTGATGCGGCCAATAGCGCACGAACTCAAGCAGCAAAAGCAACTTTCCAGCAGCAGGCAGCGCAGCCGACTGTGATTTCTGCAGCAGTGCAGCGTGTCTTCACTGGCGGAAACTTTCAGCCGCAAGTTGTTGGGATGCAGTACAACGATGAACAGTGTCAGGCACTGGAACTCGGCATGCGCGGCAAAAGTTTCAACCTCATTGGTGCAGCAGGTACGGGTAAAACTACCACAACACAAGAGTTGATTCTGCAGCTGCTGCGGATGCCTCACATTTCCCCGTTCGATGACAGTTCACAATATCTGGTGAAAGGCGAACCCGGCATTGTGATTGTGAGCTTCACGAACAAAGCAGTGAACAACATCCGCAAGAAGTTGCCGAAGCATTTGCAGCATCATTGCATTACACTTCACAAGCTCATTGAATTCCAGCCTGAGCGTGACGCAGAAGGTCGCATTGTTGGTTTTGCGCCTGCACGTCACCAAGGAAATCCGCTGCCGTACATTTCTTGTGTGATCTTTGAAGAATCTTCAATGGTTGCCACGGAATTGTATGCACAGTATCGCCGTGCACTTCCGGAAGGTTGCACTCCGCAGGAAATCTTCCTTGGCGACTTGAATCAGTTGCCGCCTGTCTTTGGTGAAGCGATTCTCGGATTCAAACTCATCGAGTTGCCGACTGTGGAACTGGTGCAGGTTTACCGGCAAGCTTTGGAATCTCCGATCATTTCGCTGGCTCACCGAGTTCGTGAAGGCAAGACTCTCAACTTTCCTTTCGATGAGAATGGCGTCAGTATTGTCGACAAGGAAGAGCACGGCAAGGTTGTCATTCGGAAGTGGAAGAAGCGGATTCAATCCGTGTCCGCAGTGAAGACTATGGGCGCAGTCATGCTGCAATATTTCGACAATGGACAGTACGATCCCGAAACGGATACGATTCTCTGTCCGTTCAACGTCGAATTCGGCTGCCTGGAATTGAACAAGATTCTTGCAAACCGTTTTGCGCGCGATCGAAAAGCTGTCACTTGGCACGTCATTGCGCGCGGGAAAGATTCCTATTGGGCAATTGGGGATCGAGTTCTTTTCAACCAGATGGATGCAGTGATTGAAGACATTCGTCCTGCGCCCGGATACACAGGCAAACTCCCGCTGGATGAGTCTGAACACCTCACGCGCTGGGGACAGTACGATGATGGTCAGACGCACACGCGTGCACAGAAGTCTGAAATCGAGTTGCTGGATTCCATTGAATCTGCGCCGATTGGAGAGCGTGACAAGAATTCCGGTAGCCACATCATCAAGATTCGCTACATTGATTCCGGCCAGACTCAGGACATTTCTGCATCCGGCGACATTAATAAATTGTTGCTTGGCTATGCGATCACGGTTCACAAGTCGCAAGGCTCGGAATGGAAGCGAGTGTTTATTGCGCTGCACTACACTCACAACCAGATGTTGTCGCGCGAATTGATGTACACCGCAATCACACGAGCACGGCAAGAGTTGATTATGTTCATTGACCCCGGAGTGGACGGTGGACTTGATTCGATTTCCAAAGCTGCACGCAGTCCGGAAATCAAGGGCGTGACCTTGCAAGAGAAGGCACAGTTTTTCAAGGGCAAAGTTGGAACTTATCAGGAGCAATTGTATGGAAAGCAATGAAGCAAAAGTGGAAGGCATGTTGAACACTGACGTGGAACTTCCTGAACCTCCTCCGCCTCGGAAGCGCACATTGCGTCAATACCGGCAGCAAGTTTTGGCAAGTTGCAAACGCAGCGTGACAATGATGCGAGGACAGACGCACAGTTTGCAGTGCCAAGTCAACGCGTACAACAAAGCTGCGAATCCGGAACATCAGCTGCGCACGCTGAGCACTGACCTGAACTTGCTTCAAAACCAGCTTACTGATGTTGTGCTGGAATTGAATTTCCGGTTCGCACAGATGAAGCTGGAAACTTTGGAGAAACAAAAGAAGCAGAAATAAAGTTTTGCACCCCCTTGACAAGCCCCTAGGGGGCGTGCATACTACGAACTCGCTGCACAAACAGCGTCCCAAAGACTTTGAACACCGCGGCGGTTTTGCCGTAAACACCTGAAGGAAATCCAAAATGGAAAACCAAGAAAACACTTCCACTGCAACCGAAGCTGGCGCAGATGCTCCCGTCGTGGAATCCAGCGTGAAGTTCGCTCCCGGCACGATCGGCGTCAAGAAGAAGTTCAACTTCAAGCAGCGCACCGTCAAGGACGAATCCGGCAAGGAAGTCGACAAGCTGCCGAAGCAGCCGAGTCTGGAAGTGATGCTGCCTGTTCCGACTGCTGAAGCTGTGATCGCTGTTCTGTCGCAGCCTGACACCGTGACTGTGACTGTCAACGGTGAAACCAAGGAAGTGGCGAACACGCAGAAGTCGCTGATTCTGGACTACATCTACCAGATCATCTTCGACCAAGCCAAGTCGCAACTCGATGCCGTCATCGACTCGTTCGGTTCGGACAAGACCAAGCAGGTTTCTGTTTCCGATCTGGACTACGACAAGCTGTCGCTGGCTTACATCGCTTCGATTCCGCCTGCACGTCGCGGCGCTGTCGCAATCTCCGACGAAGAGTGGAAGGAATTCTTCGCCGACTACGGCAACGTCATGTCGCAAGGCGCTGGCAAGACCAAGGTGCAGATCGAAAACCACATCAAGATTCTGGAACGTCCGCGCAACTACCGCGCCAAGAAGGATCTGCTGTCGGTCATGCGCGATCAGCTGAATCTGTACGCACAGCTGGCCACCAATCTGGAAGACTTCACTGTGCAGTACCAGCGTCTGCAAGATCAACTGACTCGCTTCATCGAGGAAGAAGACAAGATCGACATCACTGCTCTGTGATTGTAGCCGGCTCGTCCGGCTCAGTCTCGGAACAAGAACCCTGGCAGAGAAATCTGCTGGGGTTTTTTCTTTTTATAGGAGGGCAGTAAATGTCTCAAGTAACACTTGCTGGTGTTTACGATCAGCTTCTGTTGCGTGAGCCTGTCATTCTGCAGGACATTTCGGAGCGGGATTACAACAATCTTCGCACCAGTCTTTTGCGAAAGTTCCGCAAGTCGAAACAAGAATTCGAGTCTTGCGGTTTGCCTTGGCCATACGACGGAGAGTTCATCGAATGTCGATTCCTGAAAACGCAATTTACGGCGGAGTTCAAGCTCTCGCCCGAAGCGCAACGGCGTACAAGAACAGTGATGTTCAAACTCAAGGATCTGTGAACGATGGCCACGTCGTTGCACACGCGATCCGTTTGTGTGTTCACTTTGGCTACGCTCCTCACGTTGAGCGGATGCTGAAGCTCTCGCGTGCTGTTAAGTGGATCTCCACTAACGAGCATTTCACCGGGCTGCACGAATACATGATCCAAGTTCCCGTGGAACTGGCGTACAGAACCATGCTTGACAAGCGGGAGTTCGGATACTTGGAAACGCTCTCGATCACTGACACTGGATCGTCTGACAAGGAAACCTTGTACTTGTTGGCGGCTCACCGGGATTTCCCCCTGGAACCCGGCGCAGGATACAACGCAATTTGTATTGCTGTGGTTTCAGAAGTCGCTGGAAGTCCGATGACTTTCTACCCGAACATTCAAGACTCCCTGTTTTCTGTGGTTCCGTAAGGAGTCTAGCTTGAGTCTGTACGACAAGCCAATTAGCCTGCTCATTCAAAACCAATCCGTAAAACTCACCGTCCATAAGACGCGCGTCGAGATTACGATTGCAATGATGAAAAAGATTAAGTCGCAGCGCAACAGAATGCGCCGACTAGTTGGCTTGCCGTCTCTCCCAAAAATGGATTGGACAGTATCTGAACTTAACCCCGAGCTACGCTGCATCGAGTTTAAGTTGAGGTACGGGATCAACCTGTAACCTTCAAGTCCGGACAGAGAAATCTGATCCGGTTTTATTTCGTCTATACCTTTTACTGCCATGAAAACTTTTGTCGTTTTCAACCAAGCTCTCGCAACTTTCGACAAGTTCGGGTGCATTTCCGGTTTCCGTGTTGCAGGTCAGGTGCAAGCGCACAGTCCTGAACATGCACTGCGAGTTGCAAAGGAAGAGTTTCCGCTGGTGACCCATCGCATGGTGGAAGAATTCAGCGCGGAAAAGCACGGCGCACCGCGTCCTGCTCCCCTGAAGAATGCGTTCGTTGGCACCAAGCGCGCGTGGCGTTGAAAGGTTGAACATGAAAGAAGACATTGAAGGTAAGATTCCTCCTGGCGTGATGTCCGTTCTGCAGGATCACATGCGCAACCTGGAAAAGGCACTGCTCGTGAATGATCCGCAAATGCCTAGCTACTTGAAAGAGTCGCACCGCATTCTCATCACGCATCCTGAAACTGTGCACCTGCTGGACGACGAAGAAATCGGACAGCTCATTACTGCTGCACAGAAATTCACGGACACTCAGATTGTGGCAGCGCTGGCAAAAACCAAGTCGAGCGGTCGCAAAGTCAACAAGCTGAGCACGGACGCAGATGGAAACATCGACCTCTAATCTGCTTCTTGTTCGTCACGGAAAAGAGTGGTTCGAGCATTGCATGGCTCGTGCTATTGTTTACTGGACGCGACAAGGCGGAGGAATCGTCGGGCCGCATACACCTCCTGGGTGGTCAAGAAAAGTTGGAATCTGGGATTGGTTCCGCAAGATGTGCGGTAAGTATGACTACAAGCCCGACTATGAATCTGTCGAAGTCTGCTTCCCTGTTGACCGTGCGAATTATCTGCTCGCAGTGAATTGGGTTGTCAACTCTGTTCCGGAAAAGTTTGCGCTGCGGATTAACTTCAACGCAGTTAAAGAGGTTTTCCAGCGCATCACTCCGGAGCAGCAGCGCCGCATTGTTGAGCTTTTGTATGAAAGGTATCCAACATGAGTATCTGGAGCACAATGGAACCTGATTCGGTTCCTTCCAGCAACAAAGGAATTCAAAGTGTCGATGACTTGCTCTCGTCAACGCTGCACGCAGCGCCGCAAGATGATTACGACGCAGGCATTTCCGCTGCTGCGGGCGTGTCGAAAGTTGACTACAACAAGTTGTACAGCTTCCAGAATGTTATCTCGCATTCAATGGAAGAAGTTCTCAACTCGTGCCCTCGCAAGTTTCAACTTGCAAAGCTTGCCGCCGGCAGCGCAGAGGGTCGCCCGCGCTACAACAATGTTACGTTTGCGTTTGGCCATGCGATCGGCGCAGGAGTTGCAGTCTACGACAAGACGCAAAGTTTGCGCTCTGCGATCTGGGCTGCGTTCCTTGCATGGGATATTGACTTCTTTGCCTACGAGGAACACCGTCCGCCGCGCCCTGATCCGAAGAAATCGTTTGCGTTTGTGGTGTACGCGCTTGAAAAGTACGCAACGTGGCATGCCGAAAACATGATGGATCAGTACGAGGTTGTGGAACTCGAAGCAACCGTGTGCGTGGATCTGGAAACCGGCGATCAAGGTGGAGAGTATCTTTCCGACGGAAAATATGGAGATGAAATTACTCCATTTGTTCCGACGCAGTACCACACCGGACACATTGACGAGTTGCTGCGGCACAAAGTCTCCGGCAATCTTCGCGTGAAGGAGAACAAAACCACATCCCTCACTGTCGTTGACCCGGCGATGTACGCCAACAGCAATCAGACTCTTGGTTATTCCGTTGTTGTTGCACAGTTCGGCGCGGCAGAGTACGACGTCTTGTATACTGTGTACAGTTCCACGGAAATGCGCTGGATCAGTTTCGACTTTCCGAAGACGCGACTGTCCCGTGCGCAGTGGCTCAAGACTGAAACGCAGCAGGCAGAGATCATTCGCATCTACGCGGACGATGATTTCTTCCCGATGCGTGGCAGTTCTTGCTACTCGTACAACCGACAGTGCGAACATTTCGGCAGCTGCAACATGGACTTGAAGCGGCAGTTCGGTGTGCAGTTTTCACAGCTGCCGGTTGCGGACATCAACGCGCTGCAGCAAGTGGAACATTTCAAGTATGTCACCACGCGCACGGAGATTGTGAAGCAGTTGCGTGCCGACCTCAATAAAGGAGGAGACAATGATTCGCTGGATGTTTGAGCGATTCCTTACCTTGTGCATGTTGCCGGTGTTCTTGCTTGGCAGCTTGTGGTATGTTGTGAAGCGTGCGTTCAGTTACGG
>Ga0255207_1000378_pt1 | contig 10709 bp, 9 predicted proteins | sample Miss_Miss_RepA_8_2_FD_183043 | JGI IMG/M metagenome (GOLD analysis project Ga0255207, IMG submission 183043) | Freshwater microbial communities from Mississippi River, Louisiana, United States - Miss_Miss_RepA_8d | ecosystem: Environmental > Aquatic > Freshwater > River | place: USA: Louisiana... | reverse complement strand
GATGGCCAGGAACTTGGTCACACCAGCCCCGCGCGGTAGCGGGCCACGCCGTTTGTGAAGCTGGCCGTCAAGACTTCGCGGCGGGGAGACGGGGCAAAGCTGATGTGCACCCAGCCGCCCTCCATGATGAGCTGGTCGAACTTGATCTTGGACGCAGCAATGGCGCGGGCGATGTCCTTGGGCGTGCCGAAGAACGGCGCGGTGAAGTCGCAGGCAAGACCGCTCATGTGCTGGCTACGCGACGCGCCGCCGATGGCGGCATTGACCATGGGGGATCGGTAGCCGCTCGAGATGTGGATTGGCGCATTGATGAGGTCGCGAACGTCCTGCATTCCAGGCGCCAGGAAGTTGCGCAGGTTGGCCATGGCCAGCGCATCCGGTTCGTTGTTCAGGCCGCGCCGCTCTGCCGTCTGACTGCGCAGGAACTCCGAAAGGTGGAAGTCGGCAGTCAGGCGCTCGTCGGTCACGGCAGCAACTCCTTCGCGCCCCTGTAAACGTCATCGGCGCTCTTGTCTTGGTACTTGGCCATGGTGTTGAACGCGATCCGCACCAGCACCCACCCAGGCAAGCCAGCCGCAAAGATGGTCCCGCCGATCTCCAGCAGGCCGAACCAAGCCACCACCGGATCAGCCGATGCCGCGTGTGTGTTGAACCCCAGGTAGATGACCAGCCATCCGCCGAGGCTCAGGGAGCAGACCAGCGTCGAGATCAGCGCAACAGCCCACTCGCGTGATGTGCGCGGCTGCTTGAGCAGCATGACCACCAGGGCCGAGAGCGTCAGGCCGCCGACAACCGCGCCGCCGAGCGCTGCGCTGCTTGCCCCTTTCGCTGCCGCCACACCTGCCGCGCTTGCGGCTGCCGTTCCGAGTTCCATTTGCCTGTCCATGATGGTTGTGGTCACAGTTGAGCCGCTTCGACAATGTCCGGGTTGGCTTTAAGGAAGGCGATCAGCTTGGCCGCTTGGGCTTCGGTGATCTTTGGAGGCTGGTCTACAACCTCGGGCAGCGGAACGGTTGACGCAAGCACGGCGCCGGCTGGCACCGGCTGGCCTTCGTCGATGAGGGTCCACACGCCATCGACCAGGTAGGCCGACACCTGAATCTCGCGGCGCTGGCCGGTTTTGATGTTGAGTTCGATCCGGTTCATCGGTCAGTACTCCACAAGAATGGACGCAGAGCCGCCGTCAAACGTGCCGCCCGAGCAAAGCAGGCGGATGCCCGTGATGTCGCCAGCCAGCACCGTGCTGCCAGCGTGCTGCTGAAATTCAGCAGTCCCACCGTGGCGAGCAACTGCCCCGTTACACGTCCAGGTGTTCGAGCCCATGAAGGTGAGAACCGTGGCGCCGTGGATGTTCGTCGAGCCGTTGGAAAAGTCGTAGCGGCAGAAGGCGTCGGAAACCGTGTCGGCGCTTGAGCCCGAGCCGTAGAAGAAAAACGTTCCTGTGTACCCGCTCGAAACCTCGGAGCCACCAACCAGGGCGCGGATCTTGACCGAACCGGTCGCCGAGCCGCTGACACCAGACAGCATCACGGTGATGCGCTTGGCCCCCGCAGGAATCCCCGTGAAATCGATGGCCGTGCCGCTGGTGGTGGCCTGGATGGCCGAAAGGCTGAACTGCAGGCGCGTGCCGACAGCCGCTGCAATCAGGCTCTCGGCCTGCTGCTTGGGCACCGCCTCCAGCGCATTGGCCGCGTTGCCTGAGAGCACAATTGCGCCCGTCATCGTCCCGCCCGACTTCTGCAGGGCGCCGTTGATGAGGGACTGCACAGCCGTCGCCAGCTTGGCCAGGGTGATGGAGCCATCAGCCGGAACCAGCTCAACCACGCCCCCGCCAGCAAACGCCGCGACATCCACCAGGGCGATGGCACCACCCGCTCCGAAGGTCAGCACTTTGTCCACGCGCGAGGCCGCTGCAGGCAACTCAGAAAGCGACTCACCGACCGGCACGCGGATGCCGCGAGCGATCAACTCGGCGTCCTCTTGGAGCGCCATCACGATCCGGTCGAGGTCGTCGTCGAGCACGTCCTCGCGCAGATCGCCTGCGTATTGGTAGTCCGTGGCACGCTCGCGCGAGACTTCGCGGTAAAGCAGCACCTCGATGCCAGAGCCCGGCGCCACCGAGAACGTCACGGTGCCGCCATCGCGGTCGCCAATGCCGGCCACCGTGAAACCTGTGGTGACGATGGAGCCGTCCACCTTGACCTTGATGTCGTCAGCCGAGAGGATGGCGAACTCGTAGGCGAACACCGTCGCGGTGCCGTTTCCGGTGTGGCTCGTGATGGGTGTCTGTACGCCGATCGGCATGGGCTCGCTCCTGAGCGGGCCTGGTCACACCACCTGATCGACCTCGATCTCGAAAGTGCCCGCTGATGGACGCCAATCGTCGCGCTCGTGCGGGTCAGCGTTCCCGACCTTCGGCCCGCGCCCGATGCGCTCAGGCTGCTGGATGAGGCACTCGGCGCCGGAATCGAGATGATCGTCTGGTTGCTTGGTGGCCTCAGGGTTCCAACTGCGCATGGGCTCCTCGACGGCTTCGATTACGCTTGTGTGCGCCCACAGGTAACCAGACGATAGGGGCGCGTCAAATGCGCCCAAGATCTTTCTATTTTTGTTCGATGTGGTGTGCTGTTCGGTTACCCCGCAGCGGATGCGCCTTGCTTTGAGAGCGGCGCGCAGCAAACCCGGCACATGCGTTCCAACGCCGTTTGTCTCGACGGTTACACGAGGAAGACTTAGCGCCTCAACCAGGTCGCATACCTGCCAAACCTGACCGCCGATGATTTTCCCATTGTCGTCAAGATCGGCCACCTCGCCCGTCAGAGCTGCAGCGCGGTGCCAGTACGGGCGGCCGGTTTCGTCTTGAAACATCACGCTGAAAGAACTGGTGTCGCTGTTGAGCTTGTTGCCGGCCGGATCCCAATGTGCGGTGGCCGAGACGATCCGAGCCTTGCCCAGGTACATGACCGGCTGCCCGTTGTGCGTGCGGATGGTGGGCTCCACGTCGTAGGCCTTGAGGCGGTCGGGGTCGAGGCGCGTCTCTCCGACCGGCTTGGAGTGCAGCTGGTACTGGCTGTCCCACTCGTTGACCGTGCGGCATGCCCTGCGCCGCTTGATCATCTCGTCGGTGGTGAACCGCTCAGGCCAGGCGCTGCCGTCGTAGAGATCGACCAGCCCACCAGGAGGCAAGGCGAAGACCATCCGGCCTTCCTGCATGGTGTAGTCCACCCCTTCGACCAGCACGCGGCAGGTTTCGCCGATGCCGAAGAAGACCAGCGCAGGCGCGAACGGGACCGGGTATGACTTCTTGTTGGCCAGCTCGATGCGGTGCTCACGGTCAAACATCTTGATGGTCAGGCAGTCGGCGCCCAGTTTCTCCTGCTCGTCGTAGATGGAGTCATGTGTGTGCGGGGTGCCGATGAACAGGCGCCGCGCACCGGGCACCATGATGTGAATTTGCTCGCCCAGGCGGGCGCGCATCTTCTCGCGGGACTCGGGATTGGTGATGTTCTTGGGCACCTCCACGTCGTCGTTCTGCGCCTCGTCGCAGCGTGAGGACGTGATGTTGCTCAAGATGCCAGCGGCCTGCATGGACGGGTTGCGCTCGTCATCGGCGCCGGGGCACCACCAGAAAGCGGCCTCCCCCTTGTTGCCGTTGGCGAACCAATCCGATGTCCACGGGTGGCGGGCCAGCACCGATTTCGTGTCGCGGCTGGTCTTGTACGCGGTCTTGTCCTGGTCGCCCTGGTGCAGGATGCGATAGGTCGGATCGTCCCAGTAGCGCCAGGCGTTGTAGCAGGCCAGGATGGTGGACTTGCCGAAGCCACGGAAGCACCGCAGCACGGCCAGGTCGCCCCGGTGCTCGAGCCAATGGCATGCCCGGATGTGGATGTCAGGAACCGCCCAGCCCTTGAACTCGGCCCACACCAGGAAGAAGGCCAGGAACGATGCCTTACGCTTTGCCGAGGGCGCGCCGCTGGAACTCATCCTTGCCCTTTGCCTTGTTCATGACGCGGTCAAGCGCAGCCTGTGCTCGGCGCTCGGCGTCTCCGATGGCCTTATCGAGATCGCCCTCGGTTTCTTCCTCGGCGCCGGCTGCAGGCTTGCGGTCCTTGTAGTGCTTGATGACGTTGAGGGTGTGCGACAGCACCGCACCCGTGCCCAGGGCACCCTTGCGGTCCCAGTGTCGATTGCCGCGTTCCTCCTGGCTCATGTCGCGCGGCAGCCTCCCGTCGCCGCTCCAGTTGGTCGGATCGGCCTCGACGATGAACACGTCGGCCAGGGATTCGCTCAGGTCTTTGAGCCGCTGGATTTGGTCGGGGCGCATGTCAGTCTCCTGCGATGGCGGACAGGTCGGGCGCGCGCATGTCGCCGCTGTCGGGGTCGAGCCAGTAGTCCTGCCCCCAGTCCTTGCGCGCCTTGCCTTGGATGCGGCCGAGGTAGCCGGGGCTCAGGTTCTCCTGCAGGGCGTAGAGGCCCATGTGGTCGAGCGCGGCCTTGGCGTACCAGAGGTTCACGAGCGGGAGGTGGCCACGGGCAAAGCGGACACCCTCCGCGCCGATGTGAGTGTCCTTGCCGGCCTGGTACTCGTCCAAGTTGCCCTTGGTGAGTTCGTAAAGGTCGGCCGCGCTGCCGAAGGATGGGCCCAGCACCAAACGGCCGAAGCTGTCCAGGGGGCTGCGGTCTTGGGTGGTGTCGCCGAGCAGGATGTCGCCCACGAAGCCAAGCCCGCCGCCCTGCAAAAGCGCCTGCTTCCAGAACTTGCGCCCGCGCTCATCCCCTGGGTTCATGTCCACAGGGTCCTTGCCGGCGACAAGCTGCTTGGTCTGGTAGGCGATGGCGCCCAAGGCGGTCAGGCTGACCAAGAGCGCCCCGGCGTAGGCCAGGCGGTTGGCGGTCCTCGGCGCTCCCTCCAGGCCCTGGGGGGTTTCCAGCATGCGGCGCCAGTGTCGCGAAATCATGGCAATCGGGAATGACTTGAACTGCATCACGCTGCGGAACAGCTCGCCAGGGATGGTCCCGCGAGTGGTTCCTCCTGCCGTCGTGATCGCCCGCGTGGCCAGGTCAGGATTGAGCACGGCCACCTCGGACTCGTCGGTGATGAGCCCCAGGTACTTGGCCACCACCTCGCCAGCGCGCGGGTCGCCCGTGGCATAGATGGCATCGGGGGTGATGTGCTGGGCACCACGGTGGGCCACCGGTTCGGCTTGCTGGATCACCTGCCAGTCGGCCTCGGTCAGGCCCTTGGATTCCATGCGCCAGCGGTCGTACTCGGTCAGGTTGCCCCAGTCGGTCGAGCGCAGGCGGCCCATGCCTTCCATCATGGTCAGCGAGAACGCCCGGCGCAGGGTGTCGGTCCATGCGTTCATGAGCGACAGGCGCATGGTGGCGTTGGTCAGGCGCCCGGACCAGGTCTGCGCGATGTTCTCGCCCGTCCAGCGTGACAAGTCGGAGATCATCGACTCAGCCATCATGCCGTGCGCGTTCATGAAGGCCTTGGTGTCGGCAGTGGTCGCCGCGCCCAGGTTCTTGATCGCATCCCAGTAGGACAGCTTGTTGTAGCCGGTCGAGACGAAATAGGTGCCTAGGTCGGTGACGGACGACAGCACCGCCCCCTGCAGCTTGCCGAACGTCTCGATGTTGCGGGTGTGCATACCGATGGCGGCCACCCGGGCAGACTCGGCCGCCCCGCTGCTGCCATTGAGCACGCGCCAGTAGGCCGGCGCCTTGTTGCCGAACACGCGCTTGGGGCCACCATCCGCCCGGTCGGCCAGATCCATCTGCAGGCGCATTTGGGATTCGGGGTTGGGGCCGTACCGCTCGACCAGCCCGATGTCGCGCGACAGGCCGCCCAGGTGGCCCATCATGGCGTCGTACATGCTGCCGGTGCCGAAGTCGCTCAGGTACTGCAGGTAGGCCTGCCCGTCCTTGAAATGGATCTCGCGCGACTGGATGCCACGATTGGCGCGTGCACCGGTCCCCCGCGCTGCGCCCGGGGCGGACTTGTTGGCGCCGTCCGTGCTGATCGTCTCCCAGGCGTTGCGCAGGATGCCCAGCACCTCGGCGTCGCCCAGCTTGGCGCCTGCGTCGTCCACGTAGCGGGTGCGGTCGAGCAGGGGCAGCACAGACTTCGCCCAGTGATCGCGAGAAAACTCTGCTGGGGGATCTTTGACGATTGAGCCAGCCGCCGCCGCTGCCTTGCCTGCGAGGTCTTTCTGCGATGCCACCCAATCAGCAGCGCCAGCCATTCGCACCCGGGCTTGGTCGTGCGCCTGAGGCAGGTAGCCGTAGTCGAGCCGGCCCACGTCGCCGCCTGCAGCGTTGAAGCGCTGGCGCATGGCGTCCGTGACCTTGAGCCACGCCTCGGCGCCTGCCTTGGCCGCAGCGTTGCCGGTGCCGGCCTTGCCCTGGGCGAAGACTTCGAGCGCCAGGTCGCGGGTCATGATGGGGTTCTGCACGTCGAACAGCGCCATGCCCAGGCGGCGCACCACGCTGGCGCCCTGCTGGTTGTCGGCCGCGTCGATCAAGTCCATGAGCTGCCGCGCGCTGTCGCGCTTGATGCCCTCGACGTAGGCATTGGTGAGGCTCATGTCCTCGACCAGTGACTTGGTGCGGCCGCTGCCCTGGCGCTGCATGTAGGCCTGCACGCGCTGCTCGGTTTCTGCGGTCTTGAGGGCCTGGCGCTGGGCGTTGGCCACCTTGCGCGCGGCCTCGTCGGCGATGTCCTGGGCGGCTTGCTGGGCGGCCAGCAGGATGCGCTGGTCGGCCGGGTAGGTCTGCCATTTCGGATCACCGGTCGGACTGGCCAGGCGGCGCATGGTCGCCTGCATGCGGTCGTCGATTGCGCGTGCCTGGGCATCCGTGAGCGCCTTCCCGCCTGCTGCCACCCGGGCGGCGCTGATCTGCTGGCGGCATTTCGGATTCATCGTGTACGCTCCGGCTCGTGGAAAACCTCTACACCGCCCTGAAAACCATTGCGGCCATCGCTGCCCTGTCCATGGTCATCCCCTTGATGATCTGGGGCATGACCATGTCCTGGCGTCACGCGCTGTACGCCTGGGGCGCCTGGGCCAAAATCATGGGCGGCATGACCCTCATCTTTGGCGGGTTCGGGGTCATCATGGCCATTTCCGAGCATGGTTTCCCGACCATCTGGCGGGCGATCACGGGCGGCTGATCACGCCCCATTCAGCAGGAAACACGTGGCCGCCACCTGCATGAGCGGCGCGTCGTTGCCGCCGATGTCGAAGTCGGTGCCCTCCATGGCCTCGCGCTGCACCTGCTCCAGGAACTCGGACAGCCGCATGGGCTGATCCATGCCATCCATCTGCACGGTCAGGTCGGGGAACTGCTGCGACACCTCGGCCAGGCGAGCGGCTACCAGTCCGGCTTCGGTGGCGCTGCCTCCGGCTGCGGGAACTCCACCCCCCTGCTCTGCTGCTCCTGCTGGGCCAGCGCCTGGTGCATCCGCTCGCGCCGGCTGGGCGGCCTGGCCCGGCTGTCGCGCGCCATCTGCGGGTGCGTCGGCTCGTGCTTGCGGTGCGTCTTGGACATTGGCGGCCTCCTGTCGGGTGGCGGTCATCTCGCGGGCGGCTTGGGCGGCCGGTGTCTCGCGCAGGGTAGGGGCGTCGATCTGCGCGCGCTGCTGGCGCACTTCGGTGGCCTGGCGATCCAGCAGGTTCAAGGCGTCGAACGCCTGTTGCCCGGTGGCGTTGTCTTCGAGCATGCCCTCGACGCGGGCCACCCGGGCGCGCACGTCATCGGCCTGGGCGCCGAACTCGCGTTTGGCCTGAGCAAGCGCCTGCTTGTAGCTCACGTGCTCGGCCTGCTGGATCTCCCCTGCCCTGGTCTTGATGGCGGCCGGGTCTTCCAGCTCAACCAGCCGGGCCTGGGCATCGACCAGCTCGGCCTGCAGCGTCCGCACGGCGCCGGGCTCGGCCCGCATGGCAGCCTGCGCCATGAGGTCGGTGCGGCTTTCGTCCAGGCGGGTGACGAAGGTGTCGAGGGCCTTGGCCACCTCGATGCGCTCTGCCGGCACGAATGCGGTCACGTCCACACGTCGGCCCGCGCCCAGGTCATCCATGGCGCGGGCGAAGGCATCGACGTGTATGGCGGCGGCGCGGGCGTCCTCGGGCCGGTAGAGCCCGGACGATTCCATGTGCTGCGTCAGCATCTCGACCCGAGCGGCGTCCACCTGCTCGGGCGTCGGGCGTGGCCGGGCGGGCTCGGTCTGCACAGAATCCTGCACAGGCGCGACATCGGGCGGCGCTTCACCGGCCGGCGCCGTCTCGCCAGCCTTGACCGGGCCCTTGCGCATGCCGCGCATCGCCCACATGCCAAAACCAGCCGGCACCAGGGTGGACACGGCCAGGCCAACGGGGTCGAGCGGGTCGTACTGCTGGGCAATCTGGCTGTAGTCGGCGTCCTGCAGGATCTGGCGGGTAGCGGCTTGCTGGGCGATGAACGCCCCTGGGCCACCGGTTGCAACCAGGGCGGCGGTCTGGACGGCATTGCGGCCAGCCACGGGGAGGGCGACGCCCAGGGCGGCGGTCACACCAGCCACGGCACCCACCTGCATGCGCGTCTCTGCGTCCACGCCCTGGCGCTTGAGGTCGTCAGCGGTGGTCAACGCCTCATCCAGGCCCACCAGCGCGGGGCCTGCCACCGGGCCAGCAGTGGCCACGGCGGTGACTGCCTTGGTGCCGAACCGGGCGAGCTGGAAAACCGTCTGCTCGGCCACGTGCGCCGTCGTCGGGTCGGGCATCCACTCGCGCGCCACGCTGCGGAAGTTGTCGCCCGCGTCGAAGTCGAGCCCCTTGTCGAGCATCTTGCGCCGGGCGGTTTCTTCCTGCTGGCGCTGTTCCTCGGTCTGGGCCGAGAACATGGAGGTGCGCGCATCGGTGGCGCCCATGACCTGCCCGAACGCGCCCAGCACGTCGGCCACGCCCCCGGCTGTCTCGTTGGAGCCAGCGCCAATGCCGCGCGGCGCAGCAGTCAGCAGGCCCCAGGCGCTGAACTTGGTCGACTGCGGGCGGGGTGCGGGTGGGCGTCGGACGAGGTCGGAAATGGCCGCGTCGTTGTCTGCCTGGTACAGGTCGTCAAGCATGGGGCCTCACTTCGCGGTGATGGTGATGGGCATGCCTTCGGCGTTCGTGACCACCCGGCCGCCGTGCATCACGTTGTAGCGGCCGCGCCCGGCGTTGATCAGCTGCGCGTCTGGCAGCGATTGCACGAAGGCGTCGAGCGGCACCGGTTGCCCACCGACGCGCACCTCGCTGCCCTTGACCTGGTTTGCGAAATTGGCCGGCGTCAGGCTGCGCAGCTTGGCGTCGAAATCGTCCTCGGTCACGCCAGCGGGGAGCGGGATCTTGGAGCCGTTGCGCTCGACGATCCGGCCCCCGACAGCAAGGCGAACCGCTTGTTTCACGTCGCCAGTGCCCTCCGACTGCAGACCAGCCAGGATCAGGAAAGCGGCCTCCTTCACGTCGTCGGCTTGCTTCTGGTTGCGGTAGGCGCCATCCACCTCCTTGGCGATCTGGCCCTTCCAGCCATCGACGGCGGGGGTTTCGGGCTTGACGGTCTTGTCTTTGAGCGCCTGTTGTCCTCGCAGGATGATCTCGGCGGTGGTGCGGCCCTCGGTGGTGGCGGCCGTGCCGAACTGCAGGGCCAGGGCGAGCGCCTTGTCCTTCTTGTCGATCTGCGCGGCCAAGCCTGCGGCAGCCTGCGGGCCGATGTTGCGCCCCAGGGTGGCCAGGGCGGTGGCGCGCTGCTGCACCGGCAAGGCATTGATGGTGCTGCCCAGGGCCTCGGCCTCGTCGTTCGTCAGCGGCGACACCGGGCGGCCGGCACGGGTCTGCACGATCTGAGCGGCCTGCAGGCGCTGGCCGATGGTGCGGGTGGCCGCGTCCACGCTGCTGATGTCGATGGGCGGCAGTGCGTCAATCACGCCACGCTGCAGGCCTGCGCGCAGGGCGTCGTCGCCGTAGTCGCGTTTCGAGGACTCGAGCACGCGCTGCAGGTTGTCGCGGCGCTTGATGAGTGAATCCGAGGCGCCAGTCTGGGCGATCTGCGCATTGACCTGGTCGAGCGCGGCCTGCTGGGCTGCGATCGGCTGGGCACCGAAGCCGCCCACCTCGCGCGCACGCTCCTGCAGCGCCCGGTAGGTGTCGAGGAATGGCGTGCCGGCCAGAGCCTGGGTGGTGATGGCCACCTGCTCGGCGCTGTCGGGGATGCCTGCGTCGGTGCGCGCTTGGGCCGCGGTGAATGCCGCCTGCGCCCGGTTCATGGCGACTTGAGCGCGTGCTGCTGCGCGCTGCTCGGCGATGGCCTGGCGCTGCTGAATGTTGGTCTTGTACCCCTCCAGCTGCACATCCAAGGCGGCGCGCTTTTGCGGGTCAAGGTCAGCAAAGGCGTCACTGTCCAGAGCCTTGCGCGCTTTCTCAATGTTGGCGATGGACTCTGACGAGCCCCTCACCAGAGAGAACGCCTGCGTATAGGCCGTGTTCTCTCGAAAGCCCTGCTTCTGCTTGGCGATGTCGTCGGGGCCGTACCCTGCGGCCGGGCCCAGGTTGTCGAGCAGCGTCTCGTACTCGGCCACCGCGCCCGGTCGATCCTTGATGGCGCGACGCTGGTATTCCTCGCCAAGGCTCAGGATGTTGGCCCGGGTGTCTTCCTGGTCGCGCAGCGTGACAGCCTGGCGGATGCCGCCTGTC
>Ga0255207_1000374_pt1 | contig 10781 bp, 7 predicted proteins | sample Miss_Miss_RepA_8_2_FD_183043 | JGI IMG/M metagenome (GOLD analysis project Ga0255207, IMG submission 183043) | Freshwater microbial communities from Mississippi River, Louisiana, United States - Miss_Miss_RepA_8d | ecosystem: Environmental > Aquatic > Freshwater > River | place: USA: Louisiana... | reverse complement strand
CTCAAGGGTTCCAATGAATTTAATAGAGCTTCTAAGAGGAAAAAAAATTTTAGTAGGGGCAATTGACGTTGCATCAAAAAAAGTTGAAACACCTGAACAAGTGGCTGATATTTTAAAACAAGCTACAAAATATGCAGAGCCAAAAAATATTTTAGGATGCACAAATTGTGGTTTGGTTACTTTTTCTCAAGAAATTGCAAATGCTAAAATGCAAGCATTAGCGCTTGGTGCAAAAATATTAAATCAAGAACTAGGCTTTGAATAACTATTGAGCAGTCCAACCACCATCAATCGGAATATTAGTGCCTGTAATCTCTGAAGCGCTATCAGAGCATAAAAAATAAATTAAATCTGCAATATGTGATTTTTGCACAAACCTTAGTGAGGGCTGTTTGTCTTGTAAAAGTTTAATTTGCGCCTTAGAATTAGAAAGTTTAAATTTTTTTGCTAAAAAATCAATTTGATCTTGAATTAATTCAGTCAGTACAAAACCTGGGCAAATAGAATTACAGGTAATTCTTTCTCTTGCCGTTTCTAAAGCTGTCACTTTTGTAAGTCCGACTATTCCATGCTTCGAAGCCGTATAAGCAGATTTATTAATAGACGCTATTAAGCCATGGGTTGACGCAATATTAATAATTCTTCCCCAGTTATTTTTACGCATTACCGGTAAAGTATATTTTATCATATAAAAGGCTGCGTTTAGATTTATATCTAGTAATTTTTTCCAAATACTTTCCTTATATTTTTCTAATGATTCAACAACTTGCATTCCTGCACAATTTACGAGCACATCAATTTTTTTAAATTTTTTTGTAGCTAAAATTATTAATTTTTTAACATTATTAATTTTTGTAAGATCTAAATTTAAAATTAGCGTACGCTCTGTATCAAATTTATTTTTTAATTTTTTTATATCTAATGATTTTGCTTTTCCAACAATTACACAATTAAAATTTTCTTCATAAAATCTCTCAATAATTGAAAGTCCAATACCGCTTGTTGAGCCAGTAACAATAATTGTTTTTTGAAAATTCATTTTAAGTAAGTACAATCTATAATTGTGCTAATAAGTATAATTACTTTATGCTTATACCTTAAATAAGGGTAAACATTGTAAGTTATAATTTTTCATGATTTAATTATTTTTATAAATTATAAAATAATGAGGGGATAAATGTCTAATAATAAAAAAATAAAAACATCATCAAGAAGAAAGTTTATCAAGGGAGCTGTTGCGACAACTGGATTAGCAATTGCAGCTTCTTCATTAGCAGCACCAGCAATTGCTCAGTCAAGAATAGAGGCTGTTATGGTAACGACTTGGCCAAAAGGTTTACCAGGACTAGGAACCGGTGCTGAAAGATTCGCAAGAAGACTTGAATCGATGACTGAAGGAAGAATAAAAGTAAACTTTTTTAATGCTGGTGAAAGAGTTGGTGCTTTCGATGTATTTGACGTTGTGGGAAAAGGCGATGCTCAAATGTACCATGGTGCAGAATATTACTGGACGGGCAAAGAAAAGGCTTTTGGATATTTTTGTTCAGTTCCTATGGGTTTGACTTATGAAGAGTTTAACGCGTGGATTAGGTTTGGTGGTGGACAACAATTATGGGATGAGCTCTCTGCAAGATTTGGTCTAAAAGGCTTTATGTGCGGAAATACAGGTGTACAGATGGGGGGTTGGTTTAGAAAAGAGATAAAATCTCCAGATGACATTAAAGGCTTAAAGATGAGAATTCCAGGTGCTGGTGGTCAGGTTATTACTAAACTTGGAGGAAGCGTTATTAGTGTTCCTGGCGGACAAATCTATGAACAACTAATGTCTGGTGCAATTGATGCAACAGAATGGGTTGGTCCTTGGAATGATGAATTTTTAAAATTCTATGAAGCAGCTAAATTTTATTATTATCCAGGAATGCATGAACCAGGTTCAATGCTAGGTTTAGGAGTTAATAAAAATTGGTACGATAAACTTTCAAAATCTGATCAAGCAGCTATTGAAAACTGTGCAACAATTGAAAACGAGGTTATGTTTGCGGAGTTTCAAGCAAATAATGGAGCTGCATTAAATAGATTAATTAAAAATCATGGCGTTAAACTAATGCAGTTTAATAATCAGACCTACGATGCTTTTGGCAAAGCATCTGAAGAAGTACATAAAGAGAATGAAGCAAGTAGTGATATTTGCAAAAAAGTAGTGCAAAGCTTCTTCAAAGCAAGAAGTGAGATCGGTGCTTGGAATAAGATCGCGACACAATCTTTCTTACAACAGCGTAATAGAGTTCTTAAAATATAATTTTTAATTCAATGGGGCGAAAGCCCCATTGAAACTTAAAAGTTAATGGATAAGTTTTTTTCTCCTAATAATCTAACGCGTCTTTTCTGCTATTTTATAGTCATTATAACTTTTGCATTTTTATTAAACACAATTCTTTTAAATTTTATTGGTATTAAAAATAAAATCTTAGAAAAAACCATATATATAATTGCAATTATTCTTCCATTATTTTTAGTTATTTATTTAAAAAAAAGAACTCTCATTCAAGACTCTGATTTTTTGACCTATGTATCTTTATATATTGCTAAAGTTGCTTTTTGGATTGTTTTAATAATCGGAGTGACAGATTTTATAATTTCACTTCTAGTTAGTGAAAAATTTGCAGAAGTTCTTTTTGGAAATGAAATTCAACTTTTTCTTGCCTCCCAACGATCTAGAATACTTTTTATTCACTTACCTTTAATCGTTTTGGGATTTTATTTAGCATATAAATTTAAAACTTTAGGGTTTATATGGCTTTCAGCTTTAGTTGTTATAGCTGAGACGTTAATTGTGATTTCAAGATTTGTTTATTCCTATGAACAAACATTTATGGGTGATTTAGTTAGATATTGGTATGCAGCTTTATTTCTTTTTTCAAGTGCTCACACATTAATTAAAGAAGGTCATGTCAGAGTAGATATACTGTACGCCAAATTTAAACCAAAGAACCAATCAATAGCAAATATAATTGGCTCGGTTTTTTTTGGCATACCTCTATGTGGTTTAATATTATTTTACGGAATGCAAGGTAAACAAAGTACTATCATCGCTCCAATAATAAATTTTGAGGTAACTCAACAAGGTGTTGCAGGTCTTTATGTAAAATATATGATGGCAGGGTTTCTTGCGGTTTTTGCAGTAACAATGATTATTCAATTTTCTGCCTACATTCTCACAAACGCTAATAATATCTGTAAATCAAAAAATTAAATGGAAGTTTTAATTATATTCATTTTTGTTCTTATAATGATGGCTTCTCTTGGAATTGGATTTCCAGTTGGTTTTGCCCTTCCTGGTTCCGCTATCATATCCTTATTTTTAGCAGGCATTGCTGGATTTATTTTTGAAGGAAACCCTAAAGCATATTTTGCTTATGATGGTCCAATTGAATGGATAAATGCTGGAATTACTAATTTCAGAGGAACTTATTGGGAAAATGACAGAGACACACTAATTGCAATTCCTTTATTTATTTTTATGGGTTTAATTCTTCAACGTTCAAGAATTGCCGAAGATTTGCTTATGACGATGGGGAAATTATTTGGCAGAGCTCCCGGGGGCCTTGGTATTTCAGTTATTCTTGTTGGCGGTTTACTTGCTGCAACAACAGGTATTGTTGGTGCAACAGTTATAGCTATGGGTTTAATTTCTCTTCCTGCTATGCTTAAAAATAATTATGATAAAAATCTTGCAACTGGGATAATCTCAGCTTCAGGAACTCTTGGACAAATTATTCCTCCATCTATTGTTTTAATTATTGTTGCAGACCAAATTTCAAATGCAGCAGATACTGCGCAGAATATTAGGCTAGAAAACTATAAATTTTTATCTGGGGAAAGTACGATGTCAGGAGCGTATAATGTAACATCTACTAGTGCAGGTGAGTTATTTTTAGGAGCAATTATTCCAGGTCTTATATTAGTTCTGCTTTATATTGGATATGTTTTTGTAAGATCAATTCTAAATCCTAAACTTGCTCCGCCAATCCCAAGTAAAACGGGTTTTGATAAAAAACTTGCGATGGATGTTTTGTCGTCATTACTTCCGCCAATTTTATTAATCGTTTTAGTATTAGGATCTATTCTCTATGGAGTTGCAACTGTAAATCAAGCAGGTGCTGTAGGTGCTGTAGGTGCTGTAATCATGGCAGGGTATAAATTATACAGTGGTAAATTTAAATATACACCAACAATAATTGCATCTATTTCAAGCATTATTATTTTAATTATGCATTACACTTTAAATCTTAATATCAAAAATATTGAAAACGAAAATGATTGGTATTGGATCGGAATTGGAACAATTCTAGTATTGGCTCTTTTGTTTTCAATCGGATGGAGTTTCTGGAGAGTTTTTAAAATTAAAAATGTTTTAAAAGAAGTTTCAACCGAAACTACTCTCACCAGCACAATGGTATTTATTATTTTAATTGGCGCAGCATTACTTACAGCAGCATTTAGAGGACTTGGTGGAGAGGATTTAATTAGAGATTATTTAAAAAATCTACCTGGCGGATTTTGGACTCAATTTTTTGTAGTTATGATAATAATATTCATTTTAGGTTTCTTTATTGATTATATTGAAATTATAGTTGTTGTTCTTCCAATAGTTGCTCCAATTTTACTTGCCGACCCTTCTGCAAATATTACGGCTATCTGGCTTGGAGTTATGGTTGGCGTAAATATGCAAACATCATTTTTGACACCCCCTTTTGGTTTTGCTCTTTTTTATTTAAGGGGAGTTGCTCCAAAATCTGTTACAACAACAGATATATGGAAAGGCGCTACACCTTTTATATTTTTGCAATTAATAGGTCTACTAATTACAGGATTATACCCGAGTTTATCCAACTATATTCCATTTAGATCCTATTTAACTTCTGAACTTGCTCCTCCTCCAACAAATCCAAAACTAGAGAAATGTTTAATAGATTATACATACGCTCAATATAAAAAAGACGAGGCTCAGATAAGAAAGGCTATAACTGAGGCTAAAACATTTAAATTAGATGTATTATCATCTGAACAACGAGCAATGATGAATGAGCATTTTTCTAAATCTTTACTCGCAATAGATCAGATTAAAAACGCAGAAAGGAAAAAAATAGCTTTAGATGATTATAGTAAAACTTACTACGATATACATAATAGTTCTAGGCGCCTGCAAATACAAGCTAATGATATAAATAAAAAAATAATTGAAATTGAAAAAGATATAGAACGGTCAAAAGAAGAAAATATAAAAAATAATTTAAAAAAAGAAATAAATTTTCTTGAAAAAGAAAAAGAAAGAATATTAAGTAGTATTCCAAAAGAATTTAATGAAAAAAATAAAAAATATAAAGATCTTGAAAAGGATTATAAAAACACTTTAAATATATACTATCAAACTGTAGATCAGGGGTATGATAATTTTTTTAAAATCTTTAAAGAAATAAAAGATGTTGAAAAAATTAGACTTGCTCAGAATGAATTAAAAGAGGGAATTGAATTTATTCAAAAAGATAATAAAAATAAAGCTTTAAAATCTTTTTTAGAAACTGTTGAAATTATAAATAAAATGTCAGGTAGTAATGAAATTGCAGATGTTGTTTATGATGCAAGTGAAAAAATGAAAGAAAACTGGAACAAAAAAGAATTGTTAAGTAAAGCACAAGAAATACAAAAACTTTTACTAAAAGAACTAAACATAAGAGATAAAGCGTCTAAAGAATTACTTGTTAAATTTGAAAATTATAATAATCAAATTGTAGATACTGTTGGTATAAGAAAACAAGAACGTCTTCTAAAAAAACATGCCTTGTATGTTTCAAAGTGTACAGCGAGTCATGAAGATATTTCTCTAAGTTTCTAGAATAACATCGTGAATGAACTTCTTTGGTCTCCTAGTAAAGAAAAAATAAAAAATTCAAACTTATTTAAGTTTAAAAATCTAATTGAAAAAAAATACAAAACTAACTTTGAAACCAACTATCAAAAATTATGGGAATGGTCGGTAAAAAATAATGAGAATTTTTGGTCCGAATGTTGGGATTTTTTTAAAATACAAGGAACAAAAGGACATGAAATAATTAGAAAAAGTCCAATTTTTCATAAAACAAAATTTTTTCCAAGTGGAACATTAAACTTTGCAAAAAATTTGATATCTAAGAACAACTCAGAGTTAGCTATAGTATTTAGATCAGAGACAGGACTTGAAAAAAAAATAGAATGGAACAAACTGTATGAAAAAACTTGTATATTTTCATCATTTTTAAAAAAAATTGGGATTAAAAAGGGTGATAGGATTGCAGCTTATGTTCCGAATACAATTGAAACTATAATAACATTTTTAGGAACTGCAAAAATCGGTGCTATTTGGTCCTCTTGCTCTCCTGACTTTGGAATTCAAGGTATAGTTGATAGATTTTTACAGATAAGACCAAAAATTTTGATAAGTGCCGATCACTATTTTTATAATGGAAAAAAAATATCGTTACTAGATAAAATTCCTGAAATTTTAAAAAAAATTCCATCTATTAAAGAGGTGGTTATTTTTAATTATGGAAATGAAAAAACTAAAAATTCATACATTTCTTTAGAAAATATTTTAAAAGAAAATCAATTAGATGAAACTTTTGAGGAGTTTCCATTTGATCATCCAATTTATATTCTTTATTCAAGCGGAACTACTGGCTACCCAAAATGTATCGTTCATGGAGCTGGAAATGCTTTAATTGAACAAATGAAGGAATTAATTCTTCATTGCGATGTAAAAGAAAAAGATAAACTTTTTTATTTCACATCCACGGGATGGATGATGTGGAATTGGCTAATCGCAGGTCTTGCATGCAAAGCCAGTATTTATCTTTATGATGGCTTTCCATTTTATAAAAACAATGACTGTTTGATCAAATATTGTCAAGATCATCAGTTTACATTATTTGGTGTTGCTGCAAAATATATTGACCAACTAAGGAAAGAAAAATTTGATGCAAAAAAATATAAACTAAAAAATTTAAAAACTATAACTTCAACGGGAAGCCCACTTGTTAAGGAAAGTTTTATTTATGTATATAAAAAAATTAAAAAAGATGTACATTTAGGATCAATTTCGGGAGGAACAGATGTGGTTGGTGTTATTAATATTTGTAATCCTTTTAATAATATTTATGCTGGCGAGATTCAATGTCCTAGTCTTGGAATTGATGTCGATGTTTTTGACGAAAACGGAAACTCAACAAAAATAAATGAAAAAGGAGAGCTTGTTATTAAAAAACCTTTTCCATCCATGCCTATTATGTTTTGGAATGATAAACATGAAGATAAAATCTTAAATGCTTATTTTAAAAAATTTAAAAATATTTGGCATCACGGAGATTATATTCAAAAAACTATAAATGGTGGTTATATTATTTATGGAAGATCAGATGCAACTTTAAAACCAGGCGGAGTCAGAATCGGTACTTCTGAAATTTATAGGCAAGTTGAGTCTTTAGATGAAATTTCTGAATCTATTGTCATAGGGCAAAATTATAAAGATGACATAAGAATAATTCTTTTTATAAAACTTTCTAAGGGATGTCTGCTTTCCACCGAACTAATAAATAAAATTAAAAACAAAATTAAAACAAACTGTAGCCCAAGACATATTCCGTCTAAAATTATTGCCTGCCCTGAAATTCCTCGAACTAAATCTAATAAGATTGTTGAAATTGCAGTAACAAAAATAATAAATGGTGATAAAATCGATAATTTAGAAGCCCTTGCAAATCCTCAAGCTTTAGAATTTTTTAGACAATTAAAAATAGATGATTAAAAATATTATTAAAATTGAAAGATAATTTGTTGAAAGATAATTTGCTTACAAAAAATAAGGCAATTGTTGTATTTTTAGTATTTGCGCTAGCATACTTTATATCAACTTTAATAAGAGCGAGTACCGCTACTTTATCACCTATATTTTCACAAGAACTTGGGCTGAAAGCTGGTGATCTTGGATTATTGGCTGGGGGATATTTTTTAGGGTTCGCTGCTATGCAGCTACCTAATGGAATTTTTTTAGATAAATTTGGACCAAAAAAAATAATTCTTTTTTTTCTTACTATCGCACTATTTAGCACTATTGCCTTTTCAAAATCTGAAAGTTTTTTAAGTCTATTAGTTTCTAGGATTTTGATCGGGATTGGAGTTTCTGTCTGTTTAATGGCTCCCCTTACAGGATATAGAAGATGGCTAGCACTTGATCAACAGCAACGAGCTAATGCATGGATGTTAATGTCAGGAGCTTTGGGAATGTTAGCGTCAACGCTTCCGATTCAATTACTTTTACCTGAAATTGGTTGGAGAAATATTTTTTTAATTCTTGCTAGTTTAATTTTAATTACAATAATACTTATCATTTTAATTATTCCTTCATGGGAAAAAACTGAAACACCAATAGAAGATAAGGGAATTTCAAGTTATAAAACTATTTGGACGCATCCTTATTTTTTAAGCTTAGTGCCTCTTGGTTTTTTTAATTATGGGGGATTGCAAGCTATACAAACTCTATGGGCTGGTCCTTGGATGACAAATGTAAGCGCTTATACACCTATTCAAGCTGCAATAAATTTATTTTGGTTAAATTTATCAATGCTTGTAACTTTTTTTATTTGGGGTTTTATTAATCCTTATTTTCATAAAAAAGGAATTTCAACAGACAAAATTATTATAGCTGGCGTTCCTTTAAGTTTTTTAGCGCTTGGATTTATCATTTATTCTGGGGCAAATGTAAGTGGTTTACATTTTGCACTTTTCTTAATTGCTAGTGTATTTGTATCATTAGCTCAACCTGCTGTTGGCATGACATTTCCAAATACAATTGCAGGCAAAGCATTATCAAGTTATAACTTAGTTTTATTTCTTGGCACATTTACTGTCCAGTGGGCCATTGGAGTTTTGATAGATTTATTTAAGTCTTTTGGTTACAATACTATTTTGTCATACCAAATCTCATTCTCTATCTTTGCTTTATGTTGCATACTCTCATATTTATATTTTGTTATTCACCACAAAGATCATTTAAAAAAAAATTACTCTTAATTTTAAGTTTAGGATTATAAGGGAAGGGAGATTTAAAGTGCTAACCAAAAGCTAGCACTTTAAAAAAAATGCTTACTTTTTAGCAGGAGCTAAAAGAGCAGAAGCCGCATTGATTGATTTAACACAATCAGCTTCTTTTTTAGCTGCTAGTGCATCACCAGCTGCTTTTCTTAAATCAGCAGCTTTTTTTGTATTTGCTGCATCTAATTTTGCAGTTTTTACTGCTGTATCGTAACTTTTGATTAAATCTGCACAAGATTTAGCTTGAGCATTAGCAAAAGAAACGAATAAGAACATACTTACGATTGTTGCTAGTATTGTTTTCATTTGTTTTACTTTTATTGTTAAGTTAATTAGCGGCGAAACTATTTAATTTACGGTTTTATGTAAATGTTTTTTTGACAAGTAAAAGCCAACATTCGAAATAAAAATTTTTAAATAACTCAAGTAAATCAATGTTTTTTAGATACGAGATGTGTCTTATTGGTAAAAGTACCGTTGCGAAATATTGATTTATAAAAAATTACTAATAAACGTTTTATTTTTTTGATCTTATACTTGCTTGAGCGGCAGATAATCTAGCTATGGGCACTCTATAAGGCGAACAAGATACGTAATTTAATCCAGCTCTATGACAAAAATCTATAGAGTCTGGATCTCCACCATGCTCTCCGCAAATTCCAAATTTTATATTTTTTTTTGACTCAAGCCCCCTTGAACATGCCAGTTTTATAAGCTCGCCTACTCCATCTTGATCAATACTTACAAATGGATCAATTTTAAATATCTTATTTTCAACATAATCATCTAAAAATTTACCAGAATCATCTCTTGATATACCGAGTGTTGTTTGCGTTAAATCATTTGTACCGAAACTAAAAAAGTCTGCATGTTTTGCAATATTCTTTGCACTTAAAGCAGCTCTTGGAAGTTCAATCATAGTACCTACTAAATAATCTACTTTAAAATTATTTTTCTTTTGAACTTCTTGTGCGATACGATCAACTAATCCTCTTAAAATTTCTATTTCTCTTTCTGTTGCAACAAGCGGAATCATAATTTCAGGAATGACTGCTTCAACTTTTTGTTTTTGTAACTCGAATAAAGCTTCAAATATTGCTCTACATTGCATTTCATAAATTTCAGGAAAAGAAATTGCTAGACGACAACCTCTGTGACCAAGCATAGGATTTTCTTCATGTAAATAATTAATTCTATTTTTAATTTCGCTTGAATGAATTTTTAAAGATTTTGCCACAATATCAATTTCTTTTTCTGTTTTAGGTAAAAATTCATGTAACGGAGGATCTAATAATCTAACGGTAACAGGAAGACCTTTCATAATTGTAAAAATTTCTTCAAAATCTTTTCTTTGGAATGGTAAAATTTTATCTAAAGCCTTTAAGCGATCCTCATTAGTTTTAGAAAGAATCATTTGTCTCACATACAAAATTCTTTCTTCATCAAAAAACATGTGTTCAGTTCTACAAAGTCCAATTCCTTCTGCACCAAAACTTCGAGCGGTTCTAGAATCTAAAGGAGTTTCGGCATTTGCTCTAATTTTTAAAGTTCTAACTTCATCTGCCCATTTCATCATCTCAGAAAAATCACCTGAGATATCTGGATTAATTGTTTTAACTTCACCAAGCATAACTTCACCTGTTGATCCATCAATT
>Ga0255207_1000363_pt1 | contig 11017 bp, 12 predicted proteins | sample Miss_Miss_RepA_8_2_FD_183043 | JGI IMG/M metagenome (GOLD analysis project Ga0255207, IMG submission 183043) | Freshwater microbial communities from Mississippi River, Louisiana, United States - Miss_Miss_RepA_8d | ecosystem: Environmental > Aquatic > Freshwater > River | place: USA: Louisiana... | reverse complement strand
ATTAAATATAAGACAGTAAAATATAAACAACCAAATACACATACACTAGAAAAAATTGTAGATGGAGTTAATTTGGAACCATTTCAAAAAGATATTAACCATAATTTTAGTAATAAACAACTTATTATGACAAATAAAGAAGTTAAGACACAATTTATAAAAGAATTATTAACTCCATTTTCTCCATCATCTATTAAGCCAACTTCTAATTTTTATGATTATATTAATTATTTATGGTTAAAAAATACAAAGCTAAGTGAAACACAAAAATATATTACTCAAATTGATAATTTTAGACTAGTTCAGGATAAAGTTTATGAGCAAATTCATGATATTATTTTAGATTATATAAAAAATAATAATAATAAGTTATCCAAAAACTTAAGTAATTATTATAAAACGGTTCTTAACTATAATACAGTAGTTTCAGCCAGAAAATATGCCAAAGATTATACTATTTATGTTGATGAATTACGAAAAGATAAGGCTAATTTATGGAAATTATTAGCTAATGTTAATCATCATGAAATTATTGGTTCATTTGCTCCTTTTTACTGGGCAATTAAACCAGATGAAAAGAATTCAAGTATATTTGAATGTTATTTAGAACCACATGCATTTAATATTCTTGATTTTAGTGTCTATATTGATGATGGAACTAACATAGAATATAAAGAAAAGCACAGAAGAGAATTAAAGAAAGCATATAGAAGAGTTTTTTACTTTATTCTTGGTCCAAATAATATTGATATTGAAAGCATTTATAATATTGAGGTTAAAATGTTTAATGCTCTTTTTTGTAATAGTCAAACTGCTGATCCTGATAGTTTTAATACTTATAATAGAGTTTATAAAGATGAGGCTTTAACAAAATATGGATTTAATTGGACTGAATTTTGTCAAGAATTTGGTTTTACAAAAGAAAATATTCCAAATTATTTTATTTGTAAAAATCTTAATTACTTGAAATGCTGTACTGAGATGTTATTAAATGAATGGAATTCTGAAGAGTGGAGAGCATATTGGCTAGTTATTATTTACAGAAAAATTGTTAGAATAACAAGAGGATCAAAACAAATAATTTTTGACTTTTTTGGTAAATTTCAGAGAGGGGCTAAAGGTATGGTTAATACAAATGCTGCAACTGTTATTTTCTTATCATATCCATTTAATTCATTTATAACAAAAATGTATGTTAAAAAATATTATGATGTTAAAAAGACTGAGTTTATTCGTATTCTAGCTGAAGAACTTAGATTAGTATTTATACGAATTATAAAACGAAACACATGGTTATCTGAAAAAACTAAAAAATATGCAGTTAAAAAACTAAAAAGTGTTCAATTTATATTAGTCCAACCAAATGAAATATTACAAGATCCTGATTTAGACTATTGTTCAGATGACTTATATAAAAATATGAATATGGTTAGTGAATGGCGTCATAAGTTATTTATTCAGCTAATTGGAAAAAAAGTAATTGATTATCCTATTGTTGATTGGAACCAATTTCCCGCTAAATTAATTGGTAATCAGTCTTATGTTGTAAATGCATCGTATACACCATTTTTAAATGCGATCTATATTCCTCTTGGATATATGCAAGAGCCATTTATAGACTTGAATGAAAGAGGTATTGAATACAATTTGGCTAATATTGGTTTTACAATAGCTCATGAATTGTCACATTCTTTGGATAAGATGGGTAGTAAATATAATATAGAAGGTAATTTAGATAATTGGTGGACAGAAGAAGATACTAAACATTACAAGAGTATTCAAAATGATATTATAAATCAATATGAGGAATTTGCTAAGCGTGATGGTATTAAATTTGACGCATTTTTAAGTATTGGTGAAGATATTGCGGACATATCAGGATTAGCAATTTGCGAAGAATATTTAAGAGGCTATCAAGAAAATAATAATATGCTAGCACCAAATAAGGCTAATTCATTTGACCAGTTTTATACATATTATTGTATATTTATGCGCCAAATTATACCAAAAAAAGCACTTATGGCGCAATTAAATACAAATCCACACCCACTTGACGTATACAGATGTAATGTTCCTTTGTCGCGTTCTCAAATTTTTAGGGCTCTTTATAATGTTAAAAAGGGTGATGCTATGTGGTGGCATAATACAAATACTGTTTGGTAAGTATTTTATATAACCTTTGGTAAAAATATATAACCTTTTTATAACCTTTACAAAATATTATATAAATTATTTTATACAATATTTATTTTCCAACTTGCCGGAATCGAACCAGCGACATTTTGATTACTTTTTTCCCAATAAAATAGGGTAACATCTACAGTCAAATGCTCTGCCAACTGAGCTAAAGTTGGATTATTTTTATATGCTGTTAGGGTTTGATTTTTAAATTAGAAGTAAAAAAATATTATTGCTGTATCCTAACATATTAGTATTTGATTTGTCTTTAAGTTGTTTTATAATATATATTATTATTTGTATTATTTGTATTTATTGTGATACTGGCGGCACTAATTTTGTATTTGATGTGAAACAAGCACTGCCTACACTTGTAACACTGGTGCCTCCAGTTAAAATACCAGTACCAGTTTGAACAGCATATGGAAATGGTTTTTGGTCTGGTCTTTGATCAATACATTTACGCTGAATATGTAGTGTATGTTGACTTGAATCTTGTGGTTGCTTAATTGTCTTTGTATAAGCCGCATTAGACTGCATTAAATTCATCTTATAGCCACGAGCAGGAGTTGTTTGACATAATGTTGAACCACATGATACTCTATGGTCTACATATTTCTCTTGATCATTTACATCAACAACACAATCAGCTGCTGCGCTTAACTGTTGAATATATAGACCTTGACTTGCACTATCTGTTTGGTTACCTGTATAATTTGGTTGGACCCAATTGTTAGGATATTGTCCTGAATATGCCCATCTAAAACGCTTCTTCAACATACCTTTTGTAGAAAGCACCGATGGTTTAATAAATTCCCATTGGTTTCCTGCTACAGTTATAATTCCGTCACCGGCATTAAGAACAGGCTCAGCTCTAAAATAGCGACCTTGGGTTCCACCATTTCCAATTGCATGAATACCTCGATAGCGTGTACCTTGCTGACTAAACTTCATATCTTTTCCTACGGATATAGATCTATGAGAGCCTTGAAGTGAGAAACCAGATGGACCATAATGATTGATTGCATCTGAATACATTACTGATGTTAGTGATGTAGGTAGACCATAGGGACCCTGGGTAACCCAGTAACCACCTGGAGGCTTACCTGATCTTTTTGTTGCTGATGACATATAATTTGTTGTTTTTTTCTTTAAAGTGGCAATTGACATATATGATAAACAAAGATAATTATATCAGTAATAATATTTTTTCATTTAAACATCGTTTCAGAAACCAGTATATTTTTGTATAACAAATTGGTTTTAAAATATTATCTATTTTATCTTGATTAGCCTTAGTTTTTATATCTGTATTATCTAATTCTAAGTTTTCACCTAATAAGATATATATAACTAGTGTGGCTAAACTATAATAACCTTCTTTAAAAGAGACTTTTGTTGGTAAAAAAGTGATTTGTTTTATAGATGAACTAACAAAATATGGTTTTTCAAAAGGCTCTAAAAATAAGATTGTTTTATCATGTTCTATATGAAGCATTGTATTTGGATTGATATTAATAAATATGATTTCATCTATAACTAATATGTCATCTATATTGTAACCATAATGAGCATAATTATTTGCTTCTAGATATTTTATTTGTCGTGTCATTGTGTCAATCAATCGAATACTTATTGCTTCTGTTACAACTTTGGTATCTAAATAATTTTCTAATGTGTCTACTATTGTTGCTGTGAAATTTATTGAATTATCTTCAACATTATAAATAACATTTGTTAGTATATTTGTTTTTAATAAAGAAAAATAAAGCAATTTACTTTTAATATTATTGCTATCTTTAATATACAAGTTATAAACAAATTTGCTTATTTTAAATAATTTGTATAAGTAAGTTTCTTTGATTAACATAATTATTATAGTAAATAATAGATTGTATTTAATAGATTGTATTTAATATTGTTTGTTTCTTTCAAGTTTTACTCCATTTATTAATAGATACTTTCCAAAACCATGGATTATTATAAACTACTTTAATATTCTGACCTGATATTAGTCTTTCCTTAATATTTACAGCATTTTCATGTGTATACCAATTATGGAAATGAATAAATACTCGCTTGTATTGCTCACCTTTCTGATTTTTACGCTCAATAATATCAATACATTTTATATTTCCTAGTTTTAATTTATCAAAAATGTCACGAACATATTTATGAGTTATATTTTCTAAAATGCGTGGAATGCATAGACTTGGATTTGTGTCATTTGTAGTCATTAATAATATATTTGATTATTGTTTTAATTTTCTGACTTATTTGCTTCAATTTTTTTATTATTGTTATTTTAAGATTTATTTATTTGTTTTTATTTTAAGATGTAGATATAAGATTTAGTTTTATAATAATAAAAAATTGAAAAATTAGATTTACTTTTGTTAGTTGTATAAAGATTTTAGTTTCAATTTGTAATAATTTTGTAATAATTTAAAAAAAAATGGAGTTTTTAAATGGTAATGAAAATGGCAATGAAAATGGTAACAATAATGAAAATATTAATGAAAATGGCAATGAAAATGGTAATTTAAATAATTTTGTGCGTTGCTCATTTTGTGGTATTCTTGGTCATGATATTCGCTTTTGTGATAGTCCAGAAATACCAAATATTGAAACTACAATTGTTAATCTATTTGTAGAAAATTATCAAGAATGTTTAATGGCAAGAATGAATGAAGACCTAACTCATTCTATGTTTATTACTAAAATAGTATCACGATTTTTGCTAAGACATATCCGTGTTTTAGCTGTTGCGCTACGTGTAGCGCCTGCGTCAGGATTTAATAAAGCTGAATATGCTTCTAGTATCTATATATTTTTAAAGAATGTAAATAACCTTTTGCTTTTTAGAAATAGAATTAATTTAAATATACCTTATATATTAGGTACAGCAAATAATGAAAATGTACCACCTAATCATGTTGTTCGGAATTTGTTACCCAGTTTTAATTTAGTTGCTAACACTAATACTAATAAAAAATTTAATATTACACCTGTTCTAGATTTTAGTCATACACCTGAAGAATTAGAAAATGAGTGTGAATGTGGTATTTGTCTAGAAAGTAATATCAAGTTACAAAATATGACCAAGCTAAATTGTGAACACTCATTTTGTGGAGATTGTATAACTAGAGTATTACAATCTACACCAACAACTAAACATCCTAATTGTGCTTTATGTCGCGCACATATTACAACTATTGAAATTAATAGCCAAGACAAGTATGATGCAATTTTGGAATATTGTAGAGCTTAATAATTTGATTTTATATTAGATTTAATAATTTGATTTAATAATAGATTTAAAGAGTACTTGTTAGTATAAGTATATTTATAGTATGGCTAATTTTTCTATTTTTAACAATAATGGTAACAATAATAATGTTAATAATGTTTATGCTTTTAATAATTTTATGAATAAATTGATGGTTGATACATGTCATGATAGATTTATGCATTTAAAAATATTTGTTGACCATTTTGATGCTATTTGTGAACCTGATGCTGATGTTGGAAGTCATTTAAAGCAAGCTTATATTAATGCCGCAAATAATCATAATCAGAAGATAATAGATGATCCGCATTTTTTTGATGCTGGATTTGATCTTTTGATGCCTTATGCTCAAAATTTTTCATATACAGATAGAGTAAATAAGGTTGATTTTAAGGTTAAGTGCTGTGCTAAAATTCATCTTTTAAATTTAGCTTCTGAACCAAATACTAGAAGCTATTTTACTGGATTTTATGTACATCCTAGGTCTAGCATATCAAAGACACCTGTACGCTTGGCTAATGCTACTGGAATTATTGATGCTGGATACAGAGGCAATTTGATTGGAATGTTTGACTGTACTAATGATATGTATAGTATTGAAACATATGGTCGATTGCTTCAGATTTGTGCTCCTAGTTTGATGCCTATTTATGTTGAAATTGTAGATAGTCTTGATGATCTTGGACCCAGCACTAGTCGAGGTACTGGAGGTATTGGATCTACTGGAATTTAAAATAATTATATGCGTATAATATAATATAAATTATTATAAAATGAAAGTATCTAATTTTTCTGAAAATAATACTAATTTAGTTCTAGGATTTATATCAATATTATTTGTAATATGGATTTTTTGGTTTGTTATTCCTTCATTATTTATAAACTTATTTAACAATATTTTAGGCAACTTCATTTTGCTAGGTATTGTCATTTTAGTTGGAATGTATAGTCCAATCATCGCAATTGGTCTGGCAACAATATTTATTATATTTTTACGTATTTTTCATATGTATTAATAGATTATATTATTAATGTTATTAATATTATTTATTTGTTGCGTATTTATTTATTATTATAATGTAGTATGTATTATAATAATAAAAACTATCAAATACTTGGATTATATTTATTTATTATATGTATTTTAGTATATATTTTTTTTTATTTTTTCAGAAATAAAGAAGGATTTTCTATTTCTTTTAATAATAATTTTGTACCTTGGCCGAAAGACTTGATACGACGATTTAAAATTTATCAAGCCACTGTAGGCGAAAATAATTATCAATATAATATGTATATTTTACAACAGCAAGCAACTGCTGAAGAAGCTGAAACATTATTACGCACAGGTCATTGGCCATGGTCTGATAAAATCAAGGAACAATATATGGATGCAATTTCTAAAAATGTTTTAATTGAAGTTGATCCTGGTGAAGCATTAGATAATGCCAGAAAAATATACAATGAAAATGCTATTAAAGAAATGTTAGCATTTAATTCTAAGGAAGGCAAATTTCTTATTTACGGGACTGTTGTAACTAATAATGATCCAGACAGTCAAAAATATGGTGTATTTAATGGTAATAAATTAAATCCTACAACTATTCGTTGTTCTGATGATTTACATAGTTCTGTAATGCAGAAAAAAGTATTTAATGGATATAATTTTTGGAATGGCTATAAAAATACTACAACTACTACTTTAAAGAATGAAGATATTCCAGCTGAAGTAGCTGGGTTTAGTTTTGTTAATGAGCCATGTAATCCTTGTGATTATAATTGTCCTTTTAAAATTGATGTTGGTAATGGATCTGGAGACAAGATTACATCTATTTGGGCTGATTTGTGGAATTTAAATTAAATTAAATGTTTTTTGAAATAAGTATTTAAAACCATAATTACATTATAACTATAATAAAATAATGGAGTCTAATTCTACTACACAAATTCCTTCCGCTAATGGTGAGAAAAAGCAGACACGTTTGGTTGATATTCCTGTTACTAATCAAAATGAGGCCTTACAGCTTATTGTTACCTTTTTGAATTTGGCACAAAAGAGAGGTGCTTTTACTTTGGATGAGTCGGCAAAGTTGTGGGAGTGTGTTAAGCACTTTCAGTAAATTCATTTCATTTTATTTTTCATTTCATTTTATTTTTATATGAAATAAAAAACAATTTAATATTATCTTATTTGTAACAATAATATAATAGTTATGTATTTTATTCATCATTTTATACATTTATATTTTTTTACTGAATTTGAAATATTATTTTACATTTACTACATATTGCCATATGAAAAACAACTAGTTTATAATATGTTTTCTAAGGATAAATTATTTAATAGTTTTAATTATGATGATGTTGCAGTTGATAATTTTATTAATAATATGAAATCATATAATTATGATGAGCAATGTAGTTTAGAACATGATCGAATTGACGCAAATCATGATAAGTTGTGGACATATTGTTTTATGTATATTGTTTTTATAAATGTCTTTTTATTTTTACTATTTGTAAAAGATTTTGCTACTTGTTATCGAGATTATGTGCCATTTTCTAGAACAATAAGTTTTAAAAATGGTAATGAAATAAATGACAATGGAATAAATGATATTAAAAATAGTAGTAGAAATTCATTAGCTTCTTTAGGTTCACCATCATTTCGTAGTAAGGCTGAATATAAGAAAACTGACTTTGAGTTTGAAATTGTTGATTTAGAAGTTAATAGAACGAATAATAATAATAATAACAATAATAATAACAATAATATTACTAAAAGCAATAGCAATATACATTTGATTTTAAATAATAATTGGTCATTTTGTTTATATTATTGGAATAAGTCAGAGTTTTTAGCTGCCACTTATAGGACTATTCAGTTTATTATATTAATTGGTATTTTTGAATATTTGTTTTTTTCTATTATTGTTAATAAATATAAGGTTGTCAGTGCTAAACTATTATTATGTAAGCTTTTACAGAGTTAGTTTTTATAATAAAACTATTTATTTTGTTTTATTATAAATTATTTGAAAGGTCTTACCGGGATTTGAACCCAGGTTAACAGATTCAAAGTCTGTGGTGCTAACCGCTACACTATAAGACCATTGAAAAACATTATATTACATATTGTATTTTATTCTATATTTTATTTTATATTGTATTCTATATTTTATACAATATATTTATGCATTGACAGACGCATAATTTATAAATAAATATAATTACAATTTATTGTATTATAATGAAAACTTATTTTTTGGCAAAGTCACTTTTTAAAGAGAAAAAGTTTAATTGCTATAATAGGTTTTTTTATATATTTTTTATAATTTAAATCTTAAAATTGCTGTAATGGATACTTTTTAATAATATTTTAATAATATTTTTTATAATATTTAAACCCCCTTTATTGATGCTGTATCCACATATTAATAGAAGTATTGTCTTTAAGTTATTTATTTTTAATTATTTTTAATTATTATAAATTATTTACTATAATATTCTTATTTTTTAATTCTGCTTCTATTTTATTTGTCTCTTTATAGATTATTTTTATGTATAAAATATATAACAAACCAATAATATATATAGTTGCTGGAATATAAAGCCCTTGAATATGATTTAATTTTCCATAAGTAAACATTAGTACTTGTGCTGTCATTAATAAAAATATCCATATAAATGTTAATTGACTTGTATTTTTTGACATATGGGTATTGTATACTAAAGAAGAAAATGCAATTAATGTTAGTGTAGTAGAAATATATGTCAGTTCTTCATGATGTTTTAACATTTTATAAATTTGTTAATTACTAATATAACTAAGTATTATATTTTATTTTATTTTATTTTGTTTTGTTTTGTTTTGTTTTGTTTTGTTTTGGTTTGGTTGATTTAATTAATATATTTATTAAAACTATTTAAAGATGATTTGCTATTATTAATTGGACCCGGTTAGCTCAGTTGGTAGAGCGCAGGACTTTTAATCCTGTGGTCCGGGGTTCGAGCCCCCGATCGGGTGTCTTGCTTGTGTAGCTCAGTTGGTTAGAGCATCGGTCTTATGAGCCGAAGGTCTCAGGTTCGAACCCTGGCATAAGCATTATATTTTTAATTATATATTTTATAATTAAAAATAATTAAAAACTTTTATTATTATATTTATTTATATTATTAGAAAATGGCTTCTATATCTGATTTCCTTATTTATCCATCATTTTATAGTCTAGTATTTACTGGATTACTTATCCTTGCCATATTTATATTATTTTTTAAAAACTTTCGTAGTATTTTAAATATGGAAAGCAGTAAATTGATATCATTATTGGCTATTGTTGCGGTTGCAATTGGTAATCATGGAATTTTACATGGATTATTTGAAACACGAGGCAAACCTAATTTGGATATGAATACATTTTTTTAACGTTTTTATTTTGTTACTAGTTTATAAGTTACTAGTTTATAAGTTACTAGTTTATAAGTTACTAGTTTATAAGTTACTAGTATAATTATATATTATAATATTTTATATAATATATAAAATATAGATGTTAGGACTAGAACAAAGACAAGGACTTACCAAATTTAAACAATTTATTATTGATAATAACATTGTTGGCACATCTGCTGGTGTTTGTGTTGCTTTAGCAGCTAAAGATGGCATTGAAGCACTAGTTGGAGATATTATTATTCCTATTCTTGTAATGTTATTACACGCATTGCGCATAGATGGATTATCAAAATTTTTACCTGTAAATGGAAGTGCTTCTCTTAATGTAACCGATTTTGTGAAGCAAATGGTAACATTTATTTTGATTATTATTATATCTTTTATTTTTGTTCAGTTTGCGTTTGGATATTTACTTGGTGTAAATACTACTATCAAAGAAGATATTTCTAATTCAAATTCAAATTCTAATTCTACTGATATAGGATTAAATGCGGATGCTGTTAAGACAGCTACTGCATCTGAAACTGATTCTAAATCTGTACCTAAGGTTGGATTTGGTAATTTTTTTGATATTAATGATCCTTTACCAAATTGGTAAAATATAAATAACTATATAAAATAATAAATTGATATAAAGAATATAACAATTTATTATTATAATGACTTCAGAAATGATTTATCAAAATATTGAAGAGTATTTTAGTCAATTTCCTGATGATGTGGAGACTATAGAGGTTTGTTTTAATTCAGATCATCTTCCAGATTTGTCACGATTTTATAAATTAAAAATATTGAGTTGTCATAATAGTAAACTTATGTGTTTGCCTTTACTGCCATCTACTTTAAAAGTATTGTGGTGTGATAATAATCAACTGACAAGTTTGCCTTTGCTACCATCTAACTTAAAAATATTGTTTTGTGATAATAATCAATTGACATGTTTGCCAGATTTACCATCTACTTTGAAACAATTACATTGTAGTAATAATCAACTGACATGTTTGCCTTTGTTGCCATCTACCTTGGAATATTTGATTTGTTATAATAATCCACTTACACATTTGCCTTTACTGCCATCTACTTTGAGAATATTTAAT
>Ga0255207_1000351_pt1 | contig 11179 bp, 8 predicted proteins | sample Miss_Miss_RepA_8_2_FD_183043 | JGI IMG/M metagenome (GOLD analysis project Ga0255207, IMG submission 183043) | Freshwater microbial communities from Mississippi River, Louisiana, United States - Miss_Miss_RepA_8d | ecosystem: Environmental > Aquatic > Freshwater > River | place: USA: Louisiana... | reverse complement strand
TTTTCAAAATAAGCGTCTTTAAAAAAAGAACCAAGGAGTGTTTCAATAATTTTACCCTCTTTAGCCCATGCACCATTCTCATCAAATGCTTGATTTCGATGCGTCTTGCTCCAGTGATCTAATAAAATGTTTCCAGGGCCCGTATCAAAACCTGACACAGTAGTTTTAGGATTTAATAGAGTGACATTAGCAATTCCTCCAATATTAAGAATGGCACGATAAGTGGTTGGATGTGAAAAAATTTCTTGATGAAATGCGGGTACCAATGGAGCACCTTGTCCACTTGCTGCAACATCTCGACTTCTAAAATCAGCAATCACATTGATATTGGAAAGCTCGGCTAAAAGTGCAGGATTTCCAATTTGCAAGGTGAAGCCTTTTTGAGGTTGATGACGAATGGTTTGCCCATGAAATCCAATGGCTCTGATATCTTTGGATACGACATTTGTTTTTTTAAGCAAAGCTTCAATCGCTTCATAAGCTTTTTTGCTCACTATATTGCCTATGACGAGACTTTCTTCAAGCTCATTAGTATTTGGTGAATGAAGTCCTAATAAAGCCATTTTGAGTTTATCCTCATAGGGCACATAGCTATGACCTATAATTTTGATGTCTTGAGATTTTTCACCAAAATTGACGAGCACTGCATCCATGCCATCAAGGCTGGTGCCGGACATAAGACCTATAAATAATTCATTCATGTGTGAGATTGTAAATGGTTTATTTCCGCTATTTTCCATATTGGTAAAATAATTTAGGCTAAAATGATGGCAATTATTAAACTTCAATAAAACCATTCGGAAATATTTGTGGCTACTGAAATCAATCAAGCATTAGCGCTCATTAAAAGAGGCGCTGAAGAAATTCTTATAGAAGAAGAGCTTCTCGAAAAACTCAAAAAAGGAAAACCTTTAAGAGTGAAGGCTGGCTTCGATCCTACAGCCCCCGATCTTCATTTAGGCCATACCGTTCTATTAAATAAACTTAGACAATTTCAGGATTTAGGCCATCACGTTTTATTTTTAATTGGCGACTTTACAGGGATGATTGGGGATCCCACAGGTAAAAGTGCGACACGACCCCCTTTGTCTAAAGAGGAAGTTAAAAAAAATGCTGAGAGTTATGCTGACCAAGTTTTTAAAATATTAAAACGTGATCAAACCGAAGTCGTTTTTAATTCAACATGGCTTACCGATTTGGGTGCTGTTGGTATATTGAAATTAGCCGCAAGTCATACAGTCGCACGAATGCTAGAGCGTGATGATTTTAGTAAGCGATATAAAGCTAACCAGCCTATCGCTATTCATGAATTTTTATATCCTCTTCTTCAAGGTTATGACTCTGTGGCATTAAAAGCAGATGTGGAATTAGGCGGTACTGATCAAAAATTTAATTTATTAATGGGTCGCGAATTACAAAAACAATCAGGTCAACCTCCGCAATGTGTTATTACGATGCCACTTCTCGAAGGCTTAGATGGCGTGCAAAAAATGTCTAAATCGCTAGGCAATTACATTGGGATTAACGAAGCGCCTGAAATTATTTTTGCAAAAATTATGTCGATTTCAGATGAATTAATGTGGCGATATATCGAGTTGCTTTCTTTTGCATCTATAGATGAGATTCAAAGCTGGAAGGCAAGTGTAAAAGCAGGTCAAAATCCTCGCGACATTAAAGTCACTTTTGCTCAAGAAATTGTAACGCGTTTTCATTCAAAAGAAGCCGCTATTGAGGCATTAGATAATTTCCAAACCCGCTCTAAAGGCGGCATTCCAGAGAATGTGCCCGAGTTAAATATTCCGATTCAAAACGATACCATAGGAATTTTGCAGCTTCTCAAAGAGGCCGCCCTTATAGCGAGTACTTCAGAAGGCATGCGTCTGATTGAGGGTGGCGGCATTAAAATTAACGGTGAGCGTCTGGAGGATGGCAAAAAAATGATCTCTAAAAATACTGAGTTTGTCGCTCAAGTGGGTAAACGAAAATTTGTAAAGATTAAAGTGCTCTAATGTGATGGATCGTATTGATTTTGAATGAAGTTTTGATTTCAATTATCTGAATTTATTGATATAATTCGACATGAAAATATTGATGGGCTTTAAGCCCATTTTTTGTTTCTGCAACTTAGGTAATTTTAGGAAATCAGCCTTGAGATGGAAAAGCTTGAAACATTAATTGAAAAGACCGTGCAACAGCTCGGATACGAGTTGGTCGATTTGGAAATTTCAAATCGCGGCAAGCTTTTGCGAGTTTATATTGATAAACCTGATTCAGTGACGATTGATGATTGTACTTTAGTGAGTAATCACCTAGGTCGCTTATTTACTGTAGAGCAGGATTTAGATTACGACCGACTAGAGGTGTCATCCCCTGGTATGGATCGTGTGTTAAAGAAATTAGCTGATTTTGAACGTTTCAAAGGCGAACGAGCTTCTGTGAAGTTAAGAATGCCTTTAGAAGCGCGTAAAAATTTTTTAGGCATCATTGATGGAACAGAAAAAGATACGGTGCTTTTGATGTGCGAGGGTGAGCTTTATCGTTTTGCTTTATCAAATATTGATAAAGCGCGATTGAGCCCAGAATTTAAACGTTAGAAAATGAGTTGCGGAGATTGAAATGAGTCGCGAGATTTTATTATTAGTAGATGCTTTAGCCCATGAAAAAAATGTGAACAAAGAGGTAGTCTTTGAAGCGTTAGAATCAGCTTTGGCTTCAGCTACAAAGAAAAAAAATACGGAAGATATTGATGTGCGCGTAGAAATCGATCGTGACACAGGCGAATATAAATCTTTTAGACGTTGGACATTTTTAAATGATGATCTCATTGAAAATGAAGATGCTCAAATCTCACTCTTAGATCCTCGCGCTGAAGGTAAAGTTGAAAACGATACAATCGAAGTGCCTCTTGAGTCTATTGAATTTGGACGTATCGGAGCGCAAGCCGCAAAGCAAGTGATCTTGCAAAAAGTACGTGAAGCTGAAAGAGAGCAAATTTTAGAAGACTTCTTAGGTCGTAATGAAAAATTAGTGACAGGTGTGATCAAACGTATGGATCGTGGCAATGGCATTATTGAAGTTGGTCGTATTGAGGCAGTGCTTCCTCGCGATCAAATGATCCCTAAAGAAAATTTACGTATTGGTGACCGCGTGAGAGCTTATCTTACAAGTGTTGAAAGAAGTCATCGCGGACCGCAATTGATTTTATCTAGAACAGCACCTGAATTTCTTGTACGTTTATTTGAACTTGAAGTGCCTGAAATTGAAGAAGGTTTATTAGAAATTAAATCTGCATCACGTGATCCAGGTTTGCGATCAAAAATTGCTGTAAAAGCAAACGATCAAAGAATTGATCCTGTAGGCACATGCGTCGGCATGCGTGGGTCAAGAGTGCAAGCAGTGACAGGCGAACTTGCAGGTGAGCGTGTCGATATTGTTTTATGGTCTATGGAGCCAGCACAGTTTGTCATTAATGCCATGGCACCTGCTGAAGTTTCAAGTATTGTGGTGGATGAAGAAAAACACAGTATGGATGTTGTAGTGAATGAAGAAAATTTAGCGCAAGCGATTGGACGCAATGGTCAAAACGTTCGTCTTGCATCTGAGCTTACAGGCTGGAATATTAATATCCTAACCGAAGAAGAATCTTCTAAGAAAAATCAAGAAGAATATACAAGTGTAAGTCAGCTATTTATGGCAAAACTTGACGTGGATGAAGACGTAGCTGACATTCTTGTGCAAGAAGGCTTTAGCACTCTAGAAGAAGTTGCGTATGTGCCATTGCAAGAGATGGTAGAGATCGAAGCGTTCGATGAAGATACAGTGAATGAACTTCGCTCGCGTGCGAGAGCAGCCCTTCTGACAGAGGCGATTGCTAAAGAAGAAAAAGTTGAAGAGGCAGCAGAAGATTTACTTACGATGGAGGGTATGGATGATGCTACGGCAAATCTGCTCGCGTCAAAGGGTATTTCTAAAATGGAAGATCTTGCAGATCTTGCTGTAGATGAATTAGTTGAAATGACTTCAATGGATGAAGAGCGAGCGAAACAGTTAATCATGACTGCTAGAGCGCCTTGGTTTGTTTAACGGCGCATGCAACTTACGATGAATATTATGAGGTACTAAATGGGACAATCAACTGTCACTAAATTTGCTGAAGAATTAGGATTGCCTGTTGATTTATTAATCGAACAGCTTAAAAGCGCTGGCGTAGATAAATCAGCAGCTGAAGATTCATTAACCGAATTAGATAAATCAGCACTTCTTGAGTATCTTCGTAAAGAGCACGGTCAGTCCCAAGCCCCAAAAAATAAAATCACTTTAACGCATAAACAAAACAAAGAGATTAAAAAAACAGATAGCACAGGACGCGCTCGCACTATTCAAGTTGAGGTGCGTAAAAAACGTGTGCTCGTAAGACGTGAGGATGGGCAACCTGTTGATACGCCTATTGCAGAACCTAAGCCTATTGAGTCAGTAGCGAAACCTCAAACAAAAGGCCATCTTCTCGGTGAAGATGAGTTGTCGATGCGTGAAGATGAGGCCAAGCGTCATGCAGCACTTGCAGCAGCGCAAGCCGAAGACATTAGAAAAAAACAAGAAGCAGTTGCAAAAGTAAATGCAGTGCCAGCAGCTAAATTAAGTGAGGGCACCCTTCATCGCCCTGCTTCTAAAGTGGGGGTTAAAGTCGAGGGTAAAGAAAAGCAAGTTGATAAGAGTGAGAAAGATTGGTCTGATCGAGAATTTAAAAAACGCACACTAAAAGGCCGAGGAGATTTAAGCGCTGCCTCAGGATGGCGATCACCTAAATCAAAATCAAAACATCGCGAAGAGAATGAAGAATCAACATTTGTAGCACCTACCGAACCGATTGTGCGTGATATTCATGTACCAGAAACAATTTCAGTTGCAGACTTGGCTCATAAGATGTCAGTGAAAGCGACCGAAGTGATTAAGGTGCTGATGAACATGGGCATGATGGTGACGATCAATCAAATTTTAGATCAAGATACTGGCATGATCGTGGTCGGTGAAATGGGACATAATGCGATTGCAGCTTTAGATAACGATCCTGAAGCGTTGATTGATCAAGACTCAACGGTGGAAGCTATTTTAGAAACGCGTCCTCCAGTGGTCACTGTCATGGGCCACGTCGATCACGGTAAAACATCGCTCCTTGATTACATTAGAACAACGCGTGTGGCTTCTGGTGAAGCGGGCGGTATTACACAACATATTGGTGCGTATCATGTGGAAACACCGCGCGGTATGGTGACTTTTTTAGATACACCAGGTCATGAGGCGTTTACGGCAATGCGTGCTCGCGGAGCTAAAGCTACCGACATTGTTATTTTAGTGGTGGCTGCAGATGACGGTGTGATGCCACAGACTATTGAAGCGATTCATCATGCAAAAGCAGGTAATGTGCCACTTGTGGTTGCAATTAATAAAATTGATAAACCTGAAGCAGCGCCTGAGCGCGTGAAAATGGAACTCGTCGCGCAAGAAGTGGTGCCTGAAGATTTTGGTGGCGATACGATGTTCGTAGAAGTCTCTGCAAAATCAGGACAAGGTATTGATAAATTACTTGAGTCAGTTCTTCTTCAAGCTGAAGTGTTAGAACTCAAAGCACCTAAAAATACGCCCGCTAAAGGTATTGTGATTGAAGGCCGTTTAGATAAAGGTCGCGGTCCTGTTGCAACGATTCTTATTCAATCAGGCACATTAAAGCGGGGTGACACACTATTAGCTGGATCAGCTTTTGGTCGTATTCGTGCAATGCTTGATGAAACAGGGAAAGAAATTAAAGAAGCAGGGCCTTCGATTCCTGTTGAAGTGCTGGGTCTTGCAGACGTACCCAATGCAGGTGAAGAAGTTGTGGTGCTAAATGATGAGCGTAAAGCGCGTGAAATTGCGCTATTCCGTCAAGGTAAGTTCAGAGATGTGAAGTTAGCAAAACAACAAGCTGCCAAACTTGAAAATATATTTGATCAAATGGCTGAGGGTAGCGTGAAAGTGTTACCACTCATTATTAAATCCGATGTGCAAGGTTCATACGAAGCGTTATCTACATCACTCCAAAAATTATCAACGGATGAAGTTAAGGTGAATGTAATTCACATGGGTGTGGGTGCTGTCACTGAATCTGATGTGAACTTAGCGAGTGCATCAAAAGCGATCCTCATTGCATTTAATGTAAGAGCAGAGGCAGGTGCACGGAAACTAATCGATTCACTTGAGGTTGATGTTCACTATTACAGTATTATTTATGAAGCTGTGGACCAAGTGAAAGCAGCGCTTGGAGGATTATTATCGCCAGAACAAAAAGAAAGTGTTATTGGTATGGTTGAAATTCGAGAAGTATTTAAAATTTCTAAAGTGGGTTCTATCGCCGGTTGTTACGTGCAAGATGGCGTGATTCGAAGAAACTCAATGGTACGCGTTTTAAGAAATAACGTTGTGATCCATTCAGGCGAACTCGACTCATTGAAACGTTTCAAAGATGACGTCAAAGAAGTTAAAAATAATTTCGAGTGTGGACTTTCTATTAAAAACTTTAATGAAATTGAAGTCGGCGACATGTTAGAAGTATTCGAAGTGGTTGAGGTCGCGCGTAAGCTTTAATCATGGTGAATCGATCTTATGCGAGAAGTGATCGCATTTCAGAGCAAATTAAGCGAGAACTCGCAGAGCTGATTCAATCAGAACTTAAAGATCCTGCAGTGGGAATGTTGACGATTACTGAAGTGCAAGTCACTCCTGATTTACTTCACGCAAAAATATATTTTACTTCTCCTACAAATGATCCTTTGATCATGGAAGGCTTAGAGCGCTCGACAGGATATTTGCGTGCACAATTATCAAAGCGCATGGCAACACGTGGCATACCACAACTTCATTTTGTGTACGATACGTCGATTGATGAGGGTATGAAAATTTCTCAACTCATTAAAGACGCACTCCCTCCTCAGTAATTTATTTCCATGCAAAAGAAGTCTATGAAGCGCGAGATTGATGGCGTTTTCCTACTCGATAAACCCCTCGGATTTTCTTCAAATCAAGCGTTAAAAAAAATTCAATGGTTATTTAATGCAAAAAAAGCAGGACATACTGGCACCCTTGATCCTATGGCCTCAGGGCTTTTGCCTATTTGTTTGGGGGAAGCGACAAAATTTTCTCATCGTCTTCTTGATGCTAATAAAACTTATATCGCAACCATTCAGTTAGGCGTTACGACGACGACAGGTGACCAAGAAGGCGAAGTGGTTTCAGAAAGAAAAGTTATTTTGAATGAGCCTCAAATAAAAGAAACATTACAAAAATTTTTAGGCGATATTTCACAAATACCCCCTATGTATTCTGCTTTGAAATTTGAAGGAAAGCCTCTCTATGAATATGCGAGAGAAGGTATTGAAATTGAGCGTAAATCGCGACAAATTAAGATCTACGACATCAATCTTATGAAAATGGATAGTGCCGTCATGACAATTGAAGTTTCCTGCAGCAAGGGTACTTACATTAGGACTTTGGCAGAAGATATTGGACAAGCATTAGGATGTGGCGCCCATTTAAAGGGATTGGAGCGCACTCAAACGGGTAATTTTCAATTATCAGAAGCACTCACAATCGAAGTGCTTGAAGAGATGTCTATGGCCTCTCGAGAGAAAGTATTGTTGCCTACGGATGCTTTACTTGAAGGTTTATCGTCAGTTAAATTGACCTTGGCTGAAACAGAATTGATTAAAAAAGGGCAAAGTATTGATTTCATTAGTAAAAATGACAAAGAATTGCGGCTATATGGTGCATCAGGGCAGTTTGTGGGGGTAGGTCAACCAGACCTTCAAGGACGTCTTTTTCCTAAGCGCTTAATCGCAAATATATTATAAAAAACATATTGTTAAATCAAAAGAATCCAATTAAAATACGCGGTTCTGAATGAGGAGAAAAGATTAAATGGCATCAACAGCAGCAGAAAGAGCCAAAGTTGTAAGTGAATATCAACAGGCAAAGAACGACACAGGATCCCCAGAAGTGCAAGTTGCACTTATCACAAGTCGTATTGGTTATTTAACAGAACATTTCAAAACCAATGCAAAAGACCATCACTCACGTCGTGGACTTTTAGCGCTTGTAAGTCAACGCAGAAAATTATTAGATTACCTCAAGGGTAAAAATTTAGGTCGCTACCAATCATTGATTGAGCGTCTTGGTTTACGTAAATAATTTTTTAACTATTTAAATTAATTAGTTTAAGAGATTTATTGATTCGTAAGTTTTGAAGCCGATTGCAATCCTTTTTTAAAGGAAGATGCGTCGGCTTTTTTATTGGATGTTAAATGTTAGTAATGTATTCGTTATTAAGAAGTGAATAACGGATGAAAAAAGAAAAGGGTAAATTATGTTTAAAGCAATTAAGAAAAGTATTCAATTTGGTGCGCACACCTTAACACTTGAAACAGGTGAAATAGCAAGACAAGCAGATGGCGCAGTATTAGTAAGTTATGGTGATACAGCAGTGTTAGTTACAGTTGTAGGGAAGCGGGATGTTAAAGAAGGCCAAGATTTCTTCCCACTTACAGTTGATTATCAAGAAAAGACATACGCTGCAGGTAAAATTCCTGGCGGTTTTTTCAAACGAGAAGGACGTCCAAGTGAAAAAGAAACACTCACTTCACGTTTAATTGATCGCCCATTACGTCCTTTATTCCCAGAAAGTTTTTATAACGAAATTCAAATTGTTGCGATGGTCGTTTCATCTGACAGTGAAATTGATTCTGATATTCCAGCAATCATTGGCGCTTCAGCAGCATTAGCGATTTCTGGCATTCCATTTTATGGACCGATTGGTGCAGCGCGCGTAGGTTACATTAATGAAGAATATGTCACTAATCCAACAGCTTCACAACTAGAAGATAGTGAGCTTGATCTCGTGGTTGCAGCGACAGATTCAGCTGTATTGATGGTGGAATCAGAAGCAAAAGAACTACCTGAAAGCGTCATGTTAGGTGCCGTGCTTCATGGCCATAAAGAAATGCAAGCTGTGATTAAAATGATTAATGAGTTAGCTAAAGAAGTTGGCAAAGAACCATGGGATTGGGTTGCACCAGAACCAGATAAAGCCCTTATTAAAAAGATTCATGATTTAGCAGCAAAAGATGTTCACGCTGCATTTCAAATTAAATCAAAAGCCGATCGTTCAGCAAAACTAGAAGAAATCAAAAATAAAGTATTCGCTGAATTGATTACTGAAGATACAGATACGATCGAAACAAACAAAATTAAAAATGAATTTTTTAATTTAGAAGCAAAAACAGTTCGTACACAAATTTTAGATGGTGAGCCACGTATTGATGGTCGAGATACTCGCACAGTAAGACCGATTGCGATTAGATCTGGTGTTCTTCCAAGAACACATGGTTCAGCATTATTCACCCGTGGTGAAACACAAGCGCTTGTCGTAGCAACATTAGGTACAGGCCGTGATGAACAATCGATTGATGCACTTCAAGGTGAGTATTCAGATCGCTTTATGCTTCATTACAATATGCCTCCTTATGCAACTGGAGAAACAGGACGTGTAGGTACACCTAAGCGTCGTGAAATTGGTCACGGTCGACTCGCTAAGCGTGCATTGATTGCTGTACTCCCTTCTAAAGAAGATTTTAGTTACACAATTCGTGTCGTTTCTGAAATTACAGAATCTAATGGTTCAAGTTCTATGGCATCTGTATGTGGCGGTTGTTTAGCTTTAATGGATGCAGGTGTTCCGATTAAGGCACACGTCGCAGGTATTGCGATGGGTCTCATTAAAGAAGGTAATCGTGTTGCTGTTCTAACAGATATCTTGGGTGATGAAGATCACTTAGGTGATATGGACTTTAAAGTAGCGGGTACTGAAGATGGTATTACAGCACTTCAAATGGACATCAAAATTACAGGTATCACGACTGAAATTATGCAAGTAGCATTAAGCCAAGCTAAAGAAGGACGTGAACATATTTTAGCGATCATGAAAAAAGAAATGAAAGGTAGCCGTCAAGAGCTATCAACATTTGCACCAAGAATTATTACTGTGAAAATTCATCCAGATAAAATTCGCGAAGTGATTGGTAAAGGTGGATCAGTGATTAAAGCCTTAACTGAAGAAACAGGTGCGACAATTGATATTGAAGATGACGGTACGATCAAGATTGCTTGTGTTGATGGTTTGCAAGGCGAAGAAGCTAAACGTCGTATTTTAGAAATCACAGCAGAAATCGAAGTAGGTCAAATCTACGAGGGTACTGTGATTAAGATGCTAGACTTCGGCGCTATCGTATCTCTTCTGCCCGGTAAGGATGGTTTGCTTCATATTTCACAAATTGCACATCAACGTGTGAATGCTGTGACTGACTTTTTATCTGAAGGACAAAAAGTTAAAGTGCAAGTAATTGAAGTAGATGATAAGGGTCGTGTTCGTGTCAGCGCAAAAGCATTGATCGAGCCGCCTCCTGCTCAAGAAAAATCTGAAAGCAAAAAAGAAGACTAATTATTTTAAAGAAATTTAAGACAACAAAAAACCCGGGATCTCCCGGGTTTTTTGTTTCAATAACTTGATTAGCCTGCCATTTGTTTTTCACGCATTTCATCAAGCGTTTTGCAATCAATGCAAAGCGTTGCTGTGGGACGCGCTTCCAGACGCTTTAAACCAATCTCTTCGCCACAACCAGTGCAATAACCATAATCTTGGCTTTCGATATTTCTTAAAGTCTCTTCAATTTTTTTAATAAGCTTACGTTCGCGATCACGGTTTCTTAGTTCAAGCGCCATATCTGACTCTTGACTTGCGCGATCATTAGGATCCGCATATGAAGTGAGTTCATCTTGCATCGTATGAACTGTGCGATCGATATCCTGACTTAATTCCGTTTTCCATTCATTAAGGATTGAACGGAAATGATTAAGTTGGCTTTTGCTCATATAGCTTTCACCTTTTTTAGCTTCATAAGCTCTAAATTGTTTAAGGCCTTTTTGAGATGAGCTGGTGATTTTAGATTTAAGCGGAACAATTTTTGTTGGTATAGGTTTCTTAGTAATAACTTTTTTAGCTACGACTTTCTTGACCGGTGCTTTTTTCTTTGCAACAACTTTCTTAGCTGCTACTTTTTTAGGGGCTGCTTTCTTAACCGCCACTTTTTTCGCC
>Ga0255207_1000333_pt1 | contig 11352 bp, 14 predicted proteins | sample Miss_Miss_RepA_8_2_FD_183043 | JGI IMG/M metagenome (GOLD analysis project Ga0255207, IMG submission 183043) | Freshwater microbial communities from Mississippi River, Louisiana, United States - Miss_Miss_RepA_8d | ecosystem: Environmental > Aquatic > Freshwater > River | place: USA: Louisiana... | reverse complement strand
ACATTTATTTTCTTTTTCTTTTTAATAACCCACTTATTTAATTCGTCTACCTTTTCTTCTAATCTATTAAATTTATTACCTAATTCTAATAATATTTCATACATTTTTCTTTGTGATGGAATAACTTCTTCATCTTCAACCACCAAAAATTTCTTGCTCTTATTTAATAATTCACATAAATTTACATGTTTGACCAAATTACTCTTTTGTTTGTAACTTTTACCGCAATATATACAACATTGACCTGGTTGTTTTATTAAGTTTGGAATATTCACAGCTATTTTCTTCATAATTATTATTTATTATTTTATTTTATTTTATTTAAACTAAATCAATTTTAAATAAAATAAAATATTATAACGGTTTATATATAATGAGTCAACAAACTTCACTTACATCAATTGTATATAATGTTCCATATTCAAAACAATTAGGCGTTCCGCCATTTTATTATAGATATAGAAGCTGTAATCCTAACTTCCATAATAGAACACAAACTAGTGTTGGAGGATTTACGCCTGCCGACCAATATCAAAAACTTAAACTTATTCAAAATAGTGTTCGTGTTTATGGCTCTCTTTATGTTGATAATTTAGGAGCTCTTACAGCATATAAAACCCCAATTAATGACCCTGCTAATGGATTTTATGGTGTTTGCTGGAATCAAATGAGCGATAGACCTATTCCCAGTGTTCAGCGTGCTACTATACCTACTGGTTATTCTACATCAATGAATAGACGACATACATCTGTTACGTCAAGTAGACCAGGATGTCAAACTCCTGGAGGTGTAGGTTGTGATATTAAACATAATTCTTATGATAGATATTTGAATAGACTTAAAGGTAAAGGACCTATGAGACGAGGAGTTGTACCGTCTTATTTCGGAAAACCAATCGCTTTCAACACTGCTTCACCTATTTATGGTGGAAAAACTATGAAAACCAATATAGTTGATGCTGGTTGCGATTGTCCTATTTCTACACCAAAACAGAAACAAGAACAAGATATTCGAATTTATAATAATCCTTTATGGCAACCTTATCCATCTGGTAATTTAAGTTTTAATGTTGGTAATTATGTTTATGCTATTCAAACTGGAACTACTTATTATTCTAAAGCAATTGTAACTGCTATATCTGAATCTGGTATTTATACAATAAAATTTGATAACGGCATAATTCAAACTGCTACTATTAATGAATTATTGTTTTATTTTCCATGTAATTGTACGAATGATAATAGTAGTTTATTTATCACAAGTGAAGGTATTGATGGTGTTTCTTGTGTTTTACCCATGAGTTAGAATTCCCTAAGCTCCAGTTATGTATACGTGTATACGAATGAGTACATAGCACGAGTTCTAGTTCTAATCAAAGGCGGCACATCGCATAGTTAACCTTACTAATGGACAGTGATGGAAAACGAAATAACATATCCACGACATTCAATGCGAATGGACGTAAATAATGAGGAGAGGGCAAAGAAACTATTCAATCCAAGATTTACCATTTTCTTCTCTAACATTAAATTTTTAATTACAGAAAAAATAATTTTTATATTTATATTTAGTATAATGCCACAAAAATTAAACATGGTTATTTCTAATCCACCAATTATTCACAGACAATTTATTAATACAGCTAGTTTAGGTGCTTCTCCAATATCCTCTTTGTCGATGGCTACACCAAAAGCTCATTCTGCTTTAAATGCACCTTTCATTGCTCGTATCCATAATGTTAAACCTGGATGCGGATCTTGTGGAAGACATTAAGATTTATATATGATTTATGTTTGTTTTTATCCTATCTAAATGCCAGTTATTTTTCAAACTATAAATAAAATTTTATATATGTCTCCCTATATAATAATACAAAAAAGTGGATATAATATAAGTCAATGTGGGTATTGGTTCTATGAATAATATATTTTATTATTTTAAATATATTATTGTATAATATAATGACAACTCCTATGCAACTTGCTACAACCTACACTACTCCTTATCCTTCTAATAGATTAAATAAGGCCACTAGTTTTATAACTATGTTTGATACAACTTTACTTCCATATAATAAAATATATAATGGCACAAAATTATGTTATAATGTGAGCAAAGGAACATTTATTTATAAACCTCATACTGATGTTGGAATAGTTGGACGTTCTTCTGCTGGTTATTTAGCTCAAAGAAAACGCATGTAAATACTGAAAATTTAGGCTGAATTTTTACCTAATGAGGCTTGAATTTTTTTTAATAATAAAGTTTCTTTAATAAAAAGTTCCCATTTTGCAGTTATTAATAAAATAAAACCAAACAAATATAATAAGAATTTTGTTTCTTTATCGATTAAATTTAATCTTTCTACTCTTGGATTAAAGACATAAATTAATAGAACTGACATTAATGCTATGAATATAAATTCAAATCTCTCTTTCCAATATAATATTTTTTTGTCTAAATCTGTTTTTTCGTCGCCTTTTGCTTTCAAATAAATATGTGTGACAGCCATTATTATAAAACCAATTTTTATAAGAAAAATGAATGTAACATAAATATCGTATTTATTCATTATATAATATGAATACATTTTTTTTATAATAATTAAATAATAATATAAATTATTATGAGTAATCCTAATATGTTTAATGGTGATTTAGCTCAAACTTCTATTAATTCTGCTTATCAATTTACTTCATTTAGCCCTTATATAATAAATGGTGGGTTGAATAGTAGATTTATGCCAAATTGTATATTTTGTTCTTCAAATAATACCATGAATTTAGCAAATGACGGTTCATTTAAACAATGTAACAGTTGTCGTAAACAATTTAAAGCAAAATTATCAAATCTTCAATGGTGTAAATAAATTTACTAGCCAATATAAATAATTTTAATAACAATTTATAGTATAATGGCTTGTGTTATTAGTTGTATGATTTCATCAATTTTTGTAATAGGGATGATTTATTTTTATAATTCATCGGATAAAAGTAAAGTTGTTAAACATTATAAATCTTCTCTTTCTAGTGATTTACAAAAACGATATGAAAAAATAACAAAAGATAGAACTAATATATCATATCAAGGTTACATATTAGGCGTAGTTCTTTCTCTCGGGATTATATTTTATAATTTAAAAATTAAACATTCAAAGATGAATACTACATCACTAGTTTGTACAGTTATAGCAACTACTTTTGTTACAAATTATTTCTATTATATATTGTCACCAAAATCAGATTGGATGTTAAATCACACAAGTAGCCAAGAAGAGGTTAAAGCTTGGTTACAGATGTATAGAGAGATGCAATATAATTATCATATGGGATTAGTGTTAGGTATTGTAGCTGTTGGCGTATTAGCATTCGCGTTTAGATGTTAATAAATGTCCAAAAGTTTATAAGGGTTAAAATTATAATTAATTTCAACGCCAAGGTGAATTAATCCATGAATACCAAAAGCAATCGCAATTAGAGATAATATTGTAATTTTACGATAATAATCTAAAGCCATAATTTTTTTATAATTTGTGATAAATATAACTAAGATAACCAATACTAAAAAACCAGTTACAAACAATGAGTTCAACGAAGGGGCGACTAAAATATTTGATAACATTATATTATAATGAAATATTTTATTTGAAAACTACTTAAAGAGTATATAATAATATATTATAGCCTATTAGGGAGTGGGCTAAAGCGGTAAGTTATTTTGTATTTTGTATTTTGTATTTTGTATTTTGTATTTTGTATTTTGTATTTTGTATTTTGTATTTTGTGCTAACATTTTATTTTTCTTTAGGTATATTTTGGGGTGCCAAGTTTTAAATTACAAATTTGGCACTTTTTATGCCCTGCTGGCTCAATTGGATAGAGCGCAAGACTTCTAAGCAACGTGAATGAGGTAATCTTGAGGTTCCGGGTTCAAATCCCGGGTAGGGTTTTTGTTATTTTACAGCAAAATTGCTGATTAATAAAATAGCGTTATGTCAAATATTTATTCTGTATTCGTTAGTTCCTAAGGAACGCCTGATTGATTACTCATAGATTGGTCGATAATATATAATATATAAAAACAACTTAAACAAAAATGGTTTATATAATATGTAAATGATGGTTTCATACAGCAACAACCTACTATTAAATTTATTAATATGTAAATATTAAAGTGAAACTAGTATCAAAGGCAACTTGTCCGAGCGGTTAAGGAGACAGACTTGAAATCTGTTGTGATAATCACGCGTAGGTTCAAATCCTGCAGTTGTCGTAAAAATAAATATCATCTTACAGCAATTTGAAAAATTAAGTAGCTTTCTTAAACAAAGATGATAGCAAGAAACGCTCATGTAGCTCAGTTGGTTAGAGCATCGGTCTTATGAGCCGAAGGCCTGCGGTTCGAGCCCGCACTTGAGCATCTTTGTAAAACACAAAATTGGAATACTTTTTATTTTATATCGACATTTCATTTTAAGCCCTTAAGTATTTTAGAAAAAAACAATTTATAGACACTACATATATATTTATATGTCCTTGTGTCCAACCTTTAAGGCGCGGTTTAAATCTTTAAGGGTGTAAAGACAATATTCATTTATATAATATGTAAGGTTCTATACAGCAATTCTTTAAAAGGAAGGTTTTTAAAAAAAGGAACCTGTATTTAAAGCACGGATGGCCGAGTGGTCTAAGGCGGTGGACTCAAGTTCCACTATCGTAAGATGCGAGGGTTCGAACCCCTCTCCGTGCATTGAATAATAATATATTTAATATAAAACAATATAAAGAGAACTTAATTATATCATATGTGAAGGTTCCATACAGCAATTCTAAAAAAACTATACTTGTAGCTAAAAACCAAGGAACCTGTATTTAAGAGCACGGATGGCCGAGTGGTCTAAGGCGGTAGGCTTAAGATCTACTATCGTGAGATGCGAGGGTTCGAACCCCTCTCCGTGCATTTATTTTTTATAAAAATAAGTTAAACAAACCCATTTTTTGGTCTTATAGTGTAGTGGTTAGCACCGAGGACTTTGAATCCTCTAACCTGGGTTCGAATCCCAGTAAGACCATATTACATTTTTAATATTGTATTATTAAAATACTTATTACCATTTTCATTTTACGCCCTTGAAAAAATGTGTAAATAAAATATTATACAAGTATATATGTATAATATTTTAAGCGATGAACTCGTGAAAAACACTTTCTACATTACATACGCTTTTTTGATGACCACCGGAACCATCACGTTCATCGAAGCAATGAGAACCAAAGATATTAAAGTTCGTCATATTATGAATTTAGAAACATGTATTTCGATTGTTGCCGCTTTTTTCTATAGTAAATTCGTGAGTGACATTGAAAAAAGTGTGAATTATGAACAAATAAACGTAACTCGTTATCTCGATTGGATCATTACAACACCTATTATGTTATTGGTTCTTGTGTTAGTCTTGTTATACAATAACAAAGAAGGTGCATTAAGTTTTACTTCTTATTTAATTATTTTGTTTTTCAATTACATTATGATTGGATTTGGATATGTCGGTGAAATTGGATTACTGGACAAAACTATTGCAAATGGGTTAGGATTCATTGGGTTTGCCAGTATGTATTACTATATCTACAACCTATATATCAAAAACCACAACAATATTAATAATCAAATTTTATATTGGACATTTTTCGTACTATGGGCATTTTATGGTGTATTTTATATCATGGAAACCACCCAACGCAACATCGGTTATAATATGTTAGATTTATTATCCAAGTGTTTCGTGGGTATTTTCTTTTGGGCTTATTTAACCAATATATTCAAATTACCATAATGATATATTCGTTGTAATCCCATTTTTACGTTTCAAATACTGATTATTTATAATAAAATTGATTTAAAGAGTTGCTTTATAAAGTAAATAATATAATATTTACAATGGTTTTTATATACATACTTGAATTAGAACAAGGAAAATATTATGTTGGTAAAACAACCAATTATGCTTTTAGATTAGACAAACATTTTGGTTCTAGTGGTTCGAGTTGGACTAAAAAATATAAACCAATTAATGTATTAGAACTTATACCAAATTGCGATAATTATGATGAGGATAAACATACTATTAAATGTATGGAAAAATATGGTATTAATAATGTTCGTGGTGGAAGTTTTTGTGAAATTAAGTTAAGCGATAATAATATAATTACATTAAATCAAATGATTAAAGGTGTAACTGATAAATGTTATATTTGTGGTAAAGGAGATCATTTTGCGAATGATTGTAAAAAAGTTTCTACAAAAAAACCACAAATTCCTACTATAAATGTAAATGAAAAATGTGATTGTCCTACATCTTATTTTTCGTCTCATAGAAGAGGCAAATGTCTATTAAACAATATAATTTCATATTTTGAAGATGAAGACGATGATATAGATAAGTTATTGATACACGATAAAGCAAATGATAATAGTGACAAATATGACAAACAAAAAGATGATGACAAACAACAAGGGGACAAACAACAAGAGGACAAACAACAAGAGGACAAACAACAAATTAAAAATATTACTTGTTTTAGATGTGGTAGAATAGGTCATTATTCAACATCTTGTTATGCTTCAAAACATATTAATGGTTATATTTTACACCATTGAAGATTTTAAATCGCAGCGTAATATATAATGATTACAAAAACTAAATATTAAACTAAAATGCTTATGTGATATTGTTTGTTTAGACATCTTTAATATTAATATTGTAAAACTACTTAAAGACAACATTATATGTATATATGGCAGGTTGGGAAAAGAGTAATCGTCTGATTAAAGAGATAACCCAGGTTTTAATGCACCACGTTTCGCAATTCCCAATGCCACCTTTTGTTTTCTTACAGCATTTTTTATAATATTTCTGTTGTCAGAGAAAACAGAAAAAGTGCTTCCTTAGCTCAGTTGGTTAGAGCATTCGGCTGTTAAATATCATACGGTACACCGTCACCGAAAGGTCTCAGGTTCGACCCCTGAAGGGAGCGTTCTTATTAATATAATTATTTTTAAATACTTATATTAATTTTCATAAATAGTGAGTATGTAATACTTTTATGTTATTACTTTTAGAACATCTTAATACATTCCCAGATTTTTGCTGATTCATCAAACGAAAACACTCCTCTCTTTTGAGCTACTCCTAAAAAATATACCATAAGATTTAAAGCTGTATTTTGATCATTAATCTGTATATCAGTAAATTTTACTTCATCTATTTCTGTAGGAGGGACTTGTCGCTTATTTTCATCCATTGTATATATTTTATTTATTTTATTTATTTTTATTTATTGTTAAATTCATTTAAAGCTAACACTATATTTTTATATAAAATGAACACAAACGATAATATGCTATTAAATGACCCTGTTTTAAACACTCCAATTAAAAATAAAGGTTTTGCTATTTTAGATTCTATTTTTAAACAATATCAATGGCATCTCATTAAAAATGAACTTAATTGGATTAGTTACACCAAATTTGGTGATGAAACTAGTTACTTTGATTTGAAAATTTTACAAGATAAAATTGTTGTAAGTGTTCCTATTAAAAATTCATCTTATCAATTTGTCACTAATTTTAAATCATATTTTGAAGCTAGTGAATATGTAGAACAAAAATTGATTGACTATTGTAAATAAAAGATTTTAATAAAAAATTGAAATAAACAATTTATTTTTAGTTTTAATTATATTAGTAAAATAATAACACAGAATATGACCACTCTACTTGACATGACACATAACATTTTATCTCAAAATTGTTTCTGTTTTGAGATTAGAGATATTAATCCAGAGCAAATTCCGATTCCAATTCAAAATGCTAAATTTGGAATACTTAATTTTATTGCTGTTACTGCCCAAGAAACTTCCGAAGAAAACGACTTCTTATTTGTTATTGATTGCTCTTTCTCTATGTCGGAGAAATGCGCCGATGGAAGAAGTAAAATGCAGCATATTATTCATACTTTAAAAAATATGGTATTGTTCTTCTATGAGCATCCTAATGTTAAAGTTCACTTTACTATCGATGCATTTGATACACAATTCTATCATATTGTCACCAGGACAAAAATTACTGATGACAATTTAAACGAAATCATTGATAAAATTGAAGGGATTAAACCTCTTGGAAGCACTAATATTGAATTTGCTCTTATAAAATCTGCTGAACAAATTACCTACCTTCAAACTCAATTTCCTAAAAATATTATTAATCACGTCTTTATGACTGATGGAGAAGCTACTGATGGTTCACAAAATATTGATGAGTTACAATCCATCGTTAATCCTAATATTACTAACGCATTTATCGGTTTTGGAATTCAACACGACTCAACGTTACTTAATGGTATCAGCTCCATAGGCAAAAGTGCGTACTATTTCATTGATAAATTAGAAAGCGCTGGTCTTGTTTATGGCGAAATTTTACATGGAATTGTTTATAAATTAATTACTTCTCCTGAAATCACCATTAATAATGGTTTCGTATATGATTATAAGACTAATACATGGGTCCAATCCCTTAAAATTTGTGATATCGTGAGCGAAGCCAATAAAACTTATAATATCGTATCGTCTGAACCAGAGAATTGTAGTGTTAATATCAAAGGAAACATCAATGACGCGATTGTTTCATTTCCAGCAACGCAGATTCAAACTGCTGATTTAACCACACAAATTTACAGACAACGCACATTACAATTGCTTTACGAGGCTAATGATTTAAATACTAGAAATCGCACTTATAATAATTCAATAGATGTAAAATTTATCCGGTTTAGTAACACAATTCAACCTGCTCTTTTAGATTTTCAAGAAGAAAATAAAAAATTTAAATTAAAACTCGCAAATTTTATAGAAGAAATTAAAGAATATATGATTGATAATGATTTAACGGAAGATAAATTTCTTAAAAATTTATGTGACGATATTTACATTTGCTACAGAACATTTGGCACCAAGTTTGGAACTATGTATTGTACATCAAGACAAACTTCTCAAGGAACACAGAGAATATACACCGCTTCTTATATTGAAGATACACCTACAGAAGACCTTTATAGAACCACATATCCCATTCCTGGATTATACAGACAAGTTGCTAGTGCTACCACTCATCCTTCACTATTTACACAACTCGGTTCTATTCAGCTAGATGAACTGATAGATGAACAATTCCCTTATGAAACCGACTTGCCAATTTTACATCATGAAGTTTCTAATTTTGTTGATACACCATATCTTACACCTCAAGCTACTCAAATTATGAGAGAAATAAGCAGACCTACAGCTAATTTTACTGAATATTATAAAAATGATGATCTATCGACTTATGAATCGGACTTTTCAATATTACATTGTGAATCTCCTAATTTTGCTACAGAACATTTGGCATCAAATTTTGAACAACATCAAGCGCATCAAAATTTTAAGTTCATGCGTCAATTCACATGACATGTATCTAATTTACTGAATAATATAAATATTAAGACATGTAACAATTAAAAATTTTGTAAAAATATAAAATTTTTTTATGAACTTGAATAGCTTTTTTGTTTTTGTAATTCTGTTTGTAACTCACTTAATAATGGAAATTCATTTGGATTTATTGATTCGCTCAAAAAAGATGGTTGCGATTCTAATGGATTATCGTTTATATTCCACAAGTATTGCCAAATATTACTTATGAATGGCGGTTTATCTTTTACTTTTAATCTATAAGCACATGAATAATCTGGATTCGCAGCCATAGCACCACATGGATTACAAGGATTATTTAAAAATGTAAATCCTGGAATTATATTTTCCAAATCATTATAATCTACTGGTGTTACTTTTTCTGTTTGTTCCCCAAATATTCCTCCTTTACCTGTATATCTTACTCTCTCTAATGTTGGATTATTATCATTTTTCATATTACATTTTATTATATCATCTACCCTATTACCTAACAAACCTGACTCGTAAGGAAAATTACCAAATCCACTTGGTAACTCCTCCATTTTATTACCTGATGGGTCCTTTACTAATACTCCGTTTATTAAAAATTGACCTTCTTTAGTTTGATATGTTAGAAGACGTATAATAGCTGCTTGATTATAAATTGTTCTTACGTAATTTGTAGCTGCCTCTGGAAGTGTTCTTATATATGGATTTCTGTTTATTGCTTCTTCAAATAACTTTATTACCTCTTGTGACCAAGGCCATTTACCATTTTTATTAAAATAATCTAATTCTTCCTCACTTGCTTGCGAGTTTATTATATTCATATCAAAAACTTTATTTTTATTTATTGTACTTTGAATTTTTAAAAAATCTTCATTCATTTTTTGTTGTGTCATTTCTTGTGTTTGTTCATCTATATTAAAACTTCCCGATATATTTAAACCAAACCCTTCTTTTGATAATCGAGAGAACCTATATAAAACTAATATTATCATTCCCACGATTAACCCATATGTTCTATTATTCATAAAAATTAATACCATTGACACAATTAGTATTAAATTCCCTAAAAGACTATTAAATAATGATACAAATATTTCAGGAATTAAGTATAGTAATAACCATAAACATATCAATATTGTTAATAATCCTATTAGTTTTATTTTTGTTTCTTCATTTAATTTAACTTTCATATATTATTAAATTATTTTTATAATTTAATAATATATATTATGCGTAAGAGTAAAAAAAATATTAAAAAAAAAAATAAAACTATTAAAAATAAATGTGCTGTAACTGATGAAGTTAAACGTTTAAGAAATATTATTAAGTATCTTAAAAAATATAAAAAAACTAAAAAAAATACTTAGACACCTGTTGACCCAAATCCACCATCGCCTCTAGCTGTTTTTTCACCTAAATCTTCACTCGAATTTACAAATTCAACAATTATTGGCAGCAAGTTAGGAGCGCAAATCTGTAGGTGTCTATCAAATTTGTTTGTATTTAATTCGTTTACATAAATAACATCAAACATTCCCATTAAATGACCCCTATATCCAGCATCAATAATACCAACATTATTTGCAAGACGAATATTTGACTTCGAAATACTTGACCTTGGATACATATAAAAACCTGTATTATATGTATTACCATTATTTTCTGCTATTTGTGCACTACATATTATTTTATAATCTAATTTATTAACACTCATTGATGTAAATCGTGTTATTTCAGGAGAAAATAAATCAAAACCCGCATCTATATGATGAATATTATTAGTCATTTTTAAATGTCTTTCGTTAATGGATTCAATATATTTTTTTTTTAATTCATCATCATCTGAATCAATAA
>Ga0255207_1000330_pt1 | contig 11424 bp, 8 predicted proteins | sample Miss_Miss_RepA_8_2_FD_183043 | JGI IMG/M metagenome (GOLD analysis project Ga0255207, IMG submission 183043) | Freshwater microbial communities from Mississippi River, Louisiana, United States - Miss_Miss_RepA_8d | ecosystem: Environmental > Aquatic > Freshwater > River | place: USA: Louisiana... | reverse complement strand
ATATATAAGTTATCCAACAAGAGAATTTTTAACTAACCAAAAATCCACTATAGGTGAAGAAACTATTAAAATACACAAAAATGTAAATACTGCTTATCCAGACTGGCTTGCTACCAAAGAAATAGCAAAACTAGATATTCCACGTATTTCATATTTGCCAAGTATATGGTATTTATCTGGTGAAAATACTATACCACAGTTTATTAGTTATGGAAAGACCCAAGAAAAAAATGAAAGAAATTTAGATATAGATGATGATAAACTCTCAGGAATATTTCTCAATATTTTAAAAGGAGTTAATTCAAAAGGAGAAAAAAAAGACCTTTCATTTTCCGTATTTTTTTAATTTGGCTGTAGAAGAATATTTAATTAATATATTTAAATGTTTTGATCCTCCAATGGAATTATATGATAACAAAAGTAAACTAGTTGATGGCAGTGAATTAGTAGAAGTATTTAATAAATATTTTGAATATTGGAATGATATGCTTAAAAGAGATGGAGACTATTCTCCTGTTTTAACAATAGAATTAAAAAAAGATGAAAAAATGAATGATATTAATCCATTTATAATAACCCAATTAAATAGCATAAATGGTTATGTTTTATCAAATCTTGTATTAGAATTTCTCCTTGTAAAAACAGATAATCCAAATACTGATTTTAACGCATATATTGGAACAATGGATACGTGGGTTAACAAATTAATGTCAATTAATTCAAAGGTATTTTGGATTTCAACAGCATGTGAAGTTGTAAGCTCTAGATATATTAATGAAAAGTTGTTGCCATCTATTGCTGAATATTTGACTATTAAAGGTGTTAAACGAACAAACACACAAATAGAATTTGCACTTTCAGGAGATGGTGGTGGAGGTCTAGATAATTCAAGTACAGTTCCAATTCCACTAGAATTAAACCTAGATTTTAAAGAAGTATTAAGTCAACCTCCTAGTCGTGAACCTAGTAAAAATCAATCACCTAATAGTAGTCAAATGCCCGAATTAACAGAGGCAGAATTACAAGTCCCTCCAGATATTCTAACAGAGGATGATTTAAGAAACCCTAGTGCATCATCTACTCCTAAATACGTTCCCAACTCACCAAAATACAATCCATCTACTCCATCTACTCCTACTACTCCTCTTTCTCCTATTATATATAACCCATCTAGTAATACTGGTACAAAGCGTATAATTGATACTGATAATAATACTAGTAAAAGGGGTAAACTGGGAGGAAAAAGAAAAAGAAAAAGAAAGACAAGAAAAATCAAAAGGCGTTATACTAAAAAACGGCGTATTTCTAAAAATAAAAAATATAGAACTAAGAAAAGTTATAAATAAATATTATATATACTTATATTAATAATTATAAGTATATTATGGAACAAAATGATAGAACCCAAATAAGCAGTATAATTAATGAAGAAATTTTAGATAAATTAGAAGCTGTAGCTGAAAATATGGAACCAACAGCATCTACAGTAGAAGACTATAAAATAACTATATTAGCAACCACAATTTGTCACGGAGAAAAAATAATATTAAGACCATTAGTATCTTTTGATGATTTTGTTGACAATTATATGCGGGAGTTAGCTAGACAATCTTGGTATACATTTGTTCAAAAAACATATAAATATGGTTATGCGTCATTTGGTAATGTATGTATATTTCGTTCAACTCCATCGGATCCTTGGAGCCAAATAGATAAAAAAAAATTTATAGAGACAAGAGTTAGAACCCTTCCAGAAGATTTAAAATTAGATTCAAGAAAAGATTTTGCGGCATTATCTAGACAATTATATTCTAGTTATATAAATGAAACAACAGGTAATAAAACTACAGAAGCAGACATAGATGAAAAGAGTAGAGGCGCTGTTATGGGAAAAATGGTGAAATATTATAGTGCCAAAGATCCTGATGAATTTCCAGTAAAGGCTATAATGAACCCACTAAAAATGCGTTTAGAAATTGTCCCATCTTTCTATAGTTTATCAGGAAAAAATACTGATAGACAAGAAGAAGAGCTTGAAAGAAATCCTAATTTTTTTGGTGTTTCACGCGATTTTTATTCAGGAATTTTTACTTCTATACTTTCAGATAATAGAGATAATTTATTTACATTTTCATCATTATTTAATTTGGCAGATGGAAAACATGTTATGGAGATTTTTCAAAAACTATCAGACCAGTCAAAAAATGCCATTTTTGGTTCTGGTAATCCTATTACTATTAATGGTTCTGAATTATATAATGTGTATATGCACTATATTGATTATTGGAATGAATTAGTAAGTCCTAGATATAGATCAAATAATAGAGATAATAGTTTGCGTTTAACTGAAACTGGTCAAGTTAAAGATTTAAATTTAGAGATTGGATGGAAAATAAATGCTTACTATATAAATGATAAAGATGGTAAACCAAGACAAAAAAATTATTTTATTTTAACACAAATAAATACAATGAATGTATATGTTTTATCAAACTTAGTATTTGATTTTTTATTATCAAAAAAAAATAATCCAACTGAAGCATATAGAATAAATACAAAAGAAGATTTAGTTTCATGGATTGAAGAGTTAAAAGGTAAGAAATCTAAAATTATAAATATTACAACAGCATGTGAGACAATTGATCAAAAATACATGTCTCAACAACTAATTAATGATGTGGCAAAATATATAAATACACATAGTATACGTCAGACACCAACCCAGCAAAAAATGGAAGAAGATATAGAAGCTCCTGATCAAATACCATTTGATGAATTAGATACATATATTTCACAATTTGAATCAGATAGTAAAAATGTTGGAAAAGGTAGAAATAAAAATAGAAATAGACAAAAGTATAAAACTATATACACATATAGTCCTCAAGATAAAAATGCAAATAAATTCATATCAATAATAGATGCACATAAACATGCTATAAAACAAATAAAAAATAATGGCACTAAGAAGAGATTAAGTTCTTACAAGAAAAAAAATGCTAGAAAAGATAAAAATATTAGAAATACTAGAAAATATAAATATTAACTAATAATTAATAACTAATAACTAATAACATGTTCGTAAAATAGAATATAAATTAATCTATTTTACAAATAAGAATGGAATTTGTTGAAAATATTTTAAAAGAAGCAACAAATAAATCACAAACGCAATCAAATAAAATTACAGATGGTTTAAATGAACTACCTAACATATTTAAATTACCAATCCAGTATAATGATGAAACAAAAAAACTTAATACTAATATTATTGAAGATCTTGAATTAGTTAAAACCGTGGATAATGAAGAAACACCAATATACAACTATGTATTTAACCCAACAAATATTTTAGGAAAAACTATGTTAGAAACATTACCAAAATATTACACAACAGATATTACATATTTAAAAGACAATCAAGAACTAATCAAGCAGATTAAAACTGATAAATTTAATACTATTTCTAATAAACATAACTTTTCGGATTCAGTCATAGAAGACACTGTTGCAAGTTGGAAAGAAATTAAAGGCGAAACAGCATTTCATACAAAATATTTATATATTGACTGGGCCTTTGCTAAATTTATTAATAATAATCCAAAATTCTTACAGCTAATGAGTTTTTATAATATATCATCACCATTGCTTTCATTATGTTTGCCAATTTTTGTATTAATTGTACCATTTTTTATTATCAAAATAAAGGGAATAGAGCTAAATATGAATGAATATATAGAAGTTCTTAAAAAACTTATATCACAGCATTCTATTGTAAAAATATTTACTAATTTTAATGATGTTGGATTTGGACAAAAAGTATATTTACTAACATCTGCAGCATTCTATTTATTTTCTATTTATCAGAATATTCTAGTATGCATAAGGTTCTATTCCAATATGAAGAAAATTCATGATTATATTGGTAAATTTAGAAATTATTTAGATTACTCAATAGAAATGATGAAATATCATTTGTCTGTTTCAAATGAACTAACAAGTTACACAAAATTTAATACAGAAATAAATTTAAAACTTGCTGTATTAGAACGTTTTAAATATGATATGGATTGTATAATACCTTTTAACTTTTCTGTAGCAAAAGCTGTTCAAATTGGTCATGTTATGTGTACATTTTATCAGTTATATGAAAATGCTGAATATCATGATGCAATGTTATATTCATTTGGTTTCAATGGATATATGAATACTATTTATGGTCTAAAACAAAATATAGATAGTGGTAAAATAAATTCAACATTATATGTTAGTTCTAATGGGAAAGATGATAAAGAAGATAAGGAAAGTAAAACAAATAAAAAACAGAAACCAATATTTAAGAAGATGTATTATCCCAAATTTATTAATAACAGTAGCATTATCAAAAATGACTGCGACTTAAATAAAAATATGATAATTACTGGTCCAAATGCATCAGGTAAAACTACTACATTAAAAACTGTATTAATTAATATAATATTGTCACAACAAGTTGGTTTTGGTTGCTTTGATAAGTTGAAAATGGTTCCATTTAATAATATTCATAGTTATTTAAATATTCCAGATACATCTGGTCGCGATAGTTTATTTCAGGCGGAGGCAAGACGCTGTAAAGAGATTTTAGATTGTATTGAAGAAAATGGTGATGAAACTCATATTGCCATATTTGATGAACTATATTCAGGAACAAATCCAGATGAGGCTGTATCAAGTGCAAATGCTTTTATGGATTTTATTGTTAAAAATAATAATGTGACCTGTTTACTAACAACTCATTATACAAAATTATGTAAAAAATTGGCAAAAAATAAGAAGATTGAAAATTACAATATGAAAACACTAAGTCATTCTGGGGATTTTGAGTATACATATTTAATTGAAAAAGGCATTTCTAATATAAAAGGAGGAATAAAGGTATTAAGTGATATGAATTATCCTAAGGAAATATTAGATAATACTAACAAATAAATTTTAGGTTTAATTTAAAAATTTGTTAGTTTAATACTAATTTTATATTCGTTTGCTTATAAAATTAATTATATATAAAATTTGTAATATGATATCTGAAATATTTAGTACATCTTTTTTATTTAGTATTGCAATTTGTATTATACTTGTAGGTGGTTTGTTTGCTTATTTTAATTATAGGTTTTCAGAGCAAAATCATAAAATTCAATCAATGCTTGGATTAGTTTCAACTATGGCGGAAGAAATGCAATACTTTAGGAGTAAAATAAATAGCAAACCTGTTACCAGTGAAAATAATATAAATGATACTGACATTCAAATTGTGCCTAATTTTTTGGGGGGAAATCCATTTCTTAAAGTAGATGGTGATAATGAACTTATTGAAGTGTCTGACGCAGAAGATGATGATGAATATGATGAAGATGATGTTGACGATGATGTTGACGATTTAGATGAGGTTGATGATGAAGATGTTGAAGACGATGAAGACGATATTGAAGACGACGATATTGACAATTTAGATCAAGTAGAAGATTTAAATCAGATTGAAAACTTAGAAAATGATGAAACTAACAAAAAAATCATTACAATTGATTTAGGAGATAAAAATGATAATTTTGTTATTGAAAGTGTTGACATTCATTTAGCTAATGAAATAATGAAAGATAATACAGAATTATCAAATGCAGATAGAAATGGAGATGAAGAATTAAATTTAGAAAACATAGAAATGTCATTAAAAACTATTTCTATAGATGAGAATGATATTGTTAGTTCTAAGGGAAAGGAAGACTATAAAAAAATGTCATTAAATAAATTGCGCGATATTGTTTGTGCCAAAGGACTAGTTGTTGATGCCTCTAAATTAAAAAAGAATGAATTACTCAAATTATTGGGTGACGAATAATAGTCCAAGTTTTTATCTATTAATATTATAATATGAACAGTAATCAGTATTATACAATGGATATGACAAATCCAGTAAGCCCTTCTTGGCAACCTCAAGCATCTGTAAATAATAAAATACTTCAAGATGGCAATATTACATCTAATTGGAAATATAGACAATATATTCAACATAATGCTAATCAGATTATGAAATATAACACAATGGAGGCTGTAAATGCATCTGGTAATAATCCTTATTATGGTACAGATTTATCACAATCGACTGCTAATGTACCTCAATTATATAATTCACTACAAACTCCATCAGTTACACCTGATAGTGATTTAAAACGCGACTTTTTAAATAAACAGCGTATGAGTGCTAGAATGATATCACCATCAATTCCTACTGATAAGTTTTAATATATATTTTGAAAAACAGATATAATAACAAATTTAAGTAATTTAGTATTATATGTCCAAACAAATTTTAAGCATTGATGTTGGTATTAAAAACTTGTCATTTTGTTTATTTGAAGTAAATAATGAAGTAAAAATTCTTAAGTGGGATAATATTGATCTAACAAAACAAGATGCAATAGAAAGCACATGTGTTTATATTGATGATCCATCTACAAATGTTAAGGCAAAGAAAACGGCAAAATCAAAAGCTAAATCAAAAATAGTATCTTTAGGTCATTCTTTAGGTCCATGTGGTAAGCCAGCCAAATATATAAAAGATAATAAATGTTACTGTTTAAAACATTCTAAACTAACAAATTATTTACAACCAGCCTCCGACTTAAAACCTGCATCTGTAAATAAGCAAACAATTCAAAAACTTATTGATATTATTAATAAATATAAAATTGTTACTACAAATTCAGACACAAATATACAGTCTTTTAAGAAAGCACAGTTAATTAATTTAATCAAAGATTTTTCAGAAAAACATTGTTTTGAAGAAGTTAAAAAGAGCAACGCATCAAAGATTGATTTAGTAACAATTGGGCGCAATATTCAGCACCGATTTGATGAAATATTATGCGACTATTTAGCAACAATTGATACTATAATTATTGAAAATCAAATTGGCCCTATTGCAAATAAAATGAAAACTATACAAGGAATGTTATCGCAATATTTCATTATGAAAAATAATAATATTTCTATTGATTTTATTAGTGCAACTAACAAATTAAAGGATTTTGTTAGTTCAGATTTAGAAAAAGATAAAGAAAAGACTGCATATAAGGATCGTAAGAAATTAGGTGTTCAGATTTGTGGCAATTTTGTTAGTAATGATAATCGATTTAATACATGGAATACATTTTTTTCAAAGCACCAGAAAAAAGATGATTTATCTGATTGTTTTTTACAAGGTATGTGGTATATTAAACATAAAATTAAATAAATAATTAAATAATTAATTGTAATTAAATTCAAAATATATATATTTCAATTCGTATTACTTAAAATTAATTGTTCTATATAAATCATAATAATGGATAACGATATAATTGATATTTCGACGGATTTTGATAGTTTAGACAATATAGGTGGTGGCTGGGGCTCAAAAAAAACTAACTTTGGTGGTGGATTAGAATTATTAATGAATGATAAACAAAAAGCCAGTTCTGCCCCAAGTAGTGATATTGATATTGATGATTTAAATAATTTAGAAAATGAGTTAAATGATTTAGCAAATACTACAGCACCATCATCTAATAATTTTGAATCAGGAATGTTTGGATCCAAATTAAGTTTTGATGATAAACCTTCTGTCCGCTTTGATGAAACTCCTTCAATTGGAAAATCTACATCTAATACTGATTCAGATGCTAAGTCATGGGATGGTTATGGCAAATTCAATAATATTCCTATTAATCCTGATATTCATATGTCTTCTGAACCTAAACTAACAAAGGAGGAAATGATGCGCGAGAAATTTAAGTTCTTACGCAAGTTGGAGGCACTTGAGAGAAAGGGTGTTGAACTAACAAAGAAATATAATATGGAATCCAATTTAGCAGAAATGCAAGGTGAATATGAGATGATTATGGAGGAGAAGGCTAAGCAGAACTCAGTTAAATTCCAAGGTAATATGATGATGGCAATTATTAACGGAATAGAATTTTTAAATAATCGGTTTGATCCTTTTGATGTCAAATTAGATGGCTGGGGTGAGCAAATTAATGAGAATATTACTGATTATGATGAAATTTTTGGTGAATTACATGACAAATATAAATCAAAAGCATCTATGTCACCGGAATTAAAATTGTTATTTCAATTAGGTGGTAGTGCTATGATGGTTCATATGACAAATACTATGTTTAAGTCTGCTATGCCTGGAATGGATGATATTATGAGACAAAACCCTGACTTAATGAGACAGTTTCAGACCGCAGCAGTTAACTCAATGAGCAATTCAAATCCTGGATTTTCTGGATTTATGAGTGGATTAATGGATCCACCAAATCAGCCAAGTAATAGTAGAGGTCCTCCTCCGCCTTTAGCAACTCAAGGACCTAATATAGTACCTCCTCAGGCACGAGCAGGTAATAATACCTCTATGGGTCGCAGTAATTTTAGCAATAGTAATTCAAATATGAATGATGGAATTAGTATTAAGGAAAGCAATTTTGGAGTACCTGGATTTGAACCACCTCAGCCAGCAAATAGAAGTAGTAGACGTCCTGATATGAAGGGACCTGGTGATATTACCGATATTTTATCTGGACTTAAGACAAAGACTATTAATATTTCTGAGGCCCCACCTGTAAATAATGACAATTATAGTGAGGGAAACAATAATAGTACTATTAGCATTGATGATTTAAAAGATATTCAGACCAGTGCTAATGTGCCAAAGCGTAGTAAGAGAAAGCCTAGGTCTGATAAGAATACTGTTAGTTTAGATATCTAATTAAAATCAAAATATAATATTTAAAATTGTTTATATATTGTTATATATAAATAATAAATGCCAAGAAAAATATTAGGAGAAGGTGGATATGGGTGCGTTCACAAACCTAGTTTACATTGTGATAAAGTACAAGCCCCTAATTTTGATTACAATAATTATGTCTCAAAACTAATGGCAACAAAATATGCAGAAGAAGAATTACGTGAATTTGTTACAATCCATAAATATGATCCAAATGATGATTATCATTTAGGAACACCTATATTATGTAGTCCACAACTTGACAATATGAAAGAAATAAAAGATATTAAAAAATGCAAGCATATTTATTCAAAATTGGAAAAGGATCCAACACACATAAGCTTATTACTTATGAAATATGGTGGTCCTGATTTAAAAAACTTTTGTAATGATCATATTACTAAGTTTTTAAAAATAAAGAAGCAACAAAAATCCGATAAATTTTGGCTTGAAGCTCATCATCTAATTAAAGGTCTAAAATTTTTCAGAGATAATGGAATTGTACATAATGATTTGAAACCACAAAATATATTATATGATATGAAGAAGAATAAATTATCATTTATTGATTTTGGTCTAATGAGAAAAAAATCTGAAATTATAAATATGTCAAAAAAAAATGATAACCCAATGGCTAATTTGCACTGGTCATTTCCAATTGAATGTGGATTTATGAGTTATATAGACTATAGCAAGAATAAACGTTCAGCAACAAGACGTCAAATGGTTAAAAAAGATGTTATTGATGCGATTGTAGCAGGTTCAAAAAATACTATTGAAATTGAGGTATCTAAACCAGACGCATTTGAATTATTTTTTACATATATAAATCCATTAAATACAGATATGCCATCATCTTTTAAATACAGTTTTTATGATAGTGCGTTTGATGGTCTATATCAGATTAATACTTTGCCATATGATACATATTTAGATGCTATAATAGATTCAATTGATATTTATGGGCTAGGTTTTACACTACAATATATATTAAATTGTTTTAAACGTCACAATGGTATTTCAGAAGATTTTTTTGTTAAAGCATCTAATTTATTTGCCAAAATGTATGAGCCTGATATTACAAAGCGTTATCTTGAGATTGATGTAATATTAAATGAATATGAAGATATTTTATTAGAAACAGGACTTTTAACAAGAATGAATAAATCTTTTAGAGATAATAATGTTGTAGATACAGCACCAATGCCTTCAGCAATTATGACACTAGATAAAAAAGATAGAGCTAAATTATCTGATAGTCCATCATTAAAACCATTATCTACTGATTTAGAACGTATTGGAGATATGGATCCTGAACCAAATAAAAATACACTAAGTCAAATTAAACAAGCTGTAAAAGATATGAAATATCAGCATAATATAAAAATTTGTCCTTCTAATAAAGAGTTAAACCCTAGAACTGGATTATGTGTTAAAAAATGCAGTTCAGGAAAAACAAGAAATGCACAGTTTCGTTGTGTAAAGGCAAATAAAACACAAAAGTCTAGATCTAAATCTAAAATATAATGTTAGTATACTAACAAAAATATTAGTATAATATGTATAATTATTTTTATAACATATTATTAAAATGGCAACAACTAACAAACATAGAAAAGATGGAAAAGACGGAGAAACAGATGTAAAAGATAAAAAAGTTGAAAAATCTATAAAATCTGAAAATGGACTATTTATATTTAGACGTGATTTAAGAATAGTTGATAATAAAGGATTAATTGAAGCATCTAGTAAATGTTCCAAATTATATACAATTTTTATTTTTACACCAGAACAAGTATCAGGATCTAACAAATTTAAATCTGATAATGCGGTTCAATTTATGATTGAATCATTAAAAGATTTGGCTTCAGCTATTTCAAAAAAGGGTGGTCAATTATATACATTTTACGGCAAGAATGACACAATTATTAAGCATTTAATTTCATCATTAAATATTGACACAATATGTTTTAATATGGATTATAGTCCATATGCTATAAAAAGAGATGAAAGTATTATAAAGATGGCTGAAAAAATGGATCTACAAGTTATTAAAGGACAAGACTATTATTTATTAGAACCTGGTTCTGTATTAAATGGATCCAAGAAAATGTATCAAAAATTTACACCATTTTATAATAGCGCCCATACAAAACATGTTGATGTTCCTAATAATAAACAAATTACAAATTTTGCTAAGACTACCAAACATTTAGAAAATACATTATCACTAGATAGTGCGTTACATCGTTTTACAACTGTAAATCCAGACATATCAATGAATGGTGGCAGGGATGACGCAATTGTAGCACTTAAACAAGCATTAAAAACTCAGTCTCATTATTCTAAAACTCATAATGAATTATCTAAAGAGACAACACGTCTATCTGCTGCTATTAAATTTGGCTGTTTAAGTATACGAGAAGTTTATAAGGCATTTAGAAATAATACAGATCTTATAAGACAACTATGGTGGCGTGATTTTTACGCAAATATTTTATATGCTTATCCACACGTACTTGGTCACGCAATGAAGCCAAATTATAATAAAGTTCAATGGCATCATAATGCTAATTGGTTTAAAGCTTGGACAAAGGGGATGACTGGTTATCCAATTG
>Ga0255207_1000326_pt1 | contig 11495 bp, 6 predicted proteins | sample Miss_Miss_RepA_8_2_FD_183043 | JGI IMG/M metagenome (GOLD analysis project Ga0255207, IMG submission 183043) | Freshwater microbial communities from Mississippi River, Louisiana, United States - Miss_Miss_RepA_8d | ecosystem: Environmental > Aquatic > Freshwater > River | place: USA: Louisiana... | reverse complement strand
GCCGCGCCCAGGTTGAAGACATCGCGAAATTGAAAATGCCTGACCTCACAGCCTCAGATCTCGAGGCAGGGGTCCGTACGATTGCAGGCTCGGCACGCAGCATGGGCATTGTGGTGGAGGGTCTGTAATGGCACGCTTATCTAAACGCCAAAAATCGCTTCGCGACAAGTTGGACAGTCAAAAGCTCTACCCCTTGTCCGATGGTCTCGCGCTGGTGAGATCCTGTGCCACAGCGAAGTTTGATGAATCGATCGATGTCGCGGTACAGCTTGGTATCGATGCTAAGAAATCTGATCAGCTTGTTCGTGGTTCGGTCGTGCTGCCAGCTGGAACCGGTAAATCAGTTCGCGTAGCCGTTTTTACAAGCGGTACTAAGGCCGATGAGGCACGTGCTGCCGGTGCAGAGATTGTCGGGATGGAGGATCTTGCTGAGCGGGTCAAAGCAGGCCAGATCGATTTTGATGTGGTCATTGCTTCGCCGGACGCTATGCGCGTTGTCGGTACACTTGGCCAGATTCTTGGTCCTCGAGGCCTGATGCCAAACCCCAAGGTGGGTACGGTTACGCCCGATGTTGTGACTGCAGTGAAAAACGCTAAAGCAGGTCAGGTGCAATACCGGACTGATAAGGCCGGCATCATTCATTGCACCATTGGTCGGGCATCCTTTGCCGAGGACGCGCTCACAACGAATTTGCGTGCGCTTATCGATGCTCTCAATCGGGCCAAGCCAGCAACTTCCAAAGGCGTTTACCTACGCAAGGTGGCTTTGTCTAGCACGATGGGCGTGGGCGTCAAGCTTGATGTTTCAGCATTTAGTGCTCAGGCAAAGGCCTGAGCATACGTAGAGACTTTGGGGTTGTCGCAAGTCAGCTTTGCTGGCGTGCGGCAAGTCGTCAAAGACCGCAGGGGGTGGAGTTCGACCTCAATGGCCAGCGAAAGCCGGTGCCCTGCGCAGATGGCGGTCCTGAAGCAAGGATGTCACGACTGCACGTTGGCTCCACCTCAGGGTGAACAGCGTGGAGTTTTGGTTCCGATTTCGGTCGCCGTGTTAGCAACGGACGAAGGGTATCCGTACCTTAGTCCCTATTAGGAGCTAGACCGTGGGTCTTAACCGAAGTGAAAAGGCAGTTGTAATCGGTGAGGTGAGTGCACAAGTGGCGCAATCCCAGGCGATTATTCTTGCTGAGTACCGTGGTCTGGGTGTGGGCGCCTTAACCGAGTTGCGCAAGCAAGCTCGAGCCCAAGGCGTTTATTTGCGCGTTCTCAAGAACACGCTGGCGCGCCGCGCTGTCGTGGGCACGTCGTTTGAGGGTTTGGCTGAGAAAATGGTCGGACCGCTCATGTACGGCATGTCATCCGATCCAGTGTCTGCAGCCAAAGTCTTGAGTGCATTTGCTAAGGGCAACGACAAGCTCGTGCTCAAGGCAGGCGCAATGCCGAACTATGTCATGGACGAGCAAGGTGTGAAGGCACTAGCCAATATGCCAAGCCGTGAGGAATTGCTGGCTACCCTTTTGGGAACCTTGCAAGCACCCGTCACAAAGTTCGCTCGCACCCTCAACGAAGTACCTGGCAAGTTCGTTCGCACGCTTGCTGCGCTTGAAGAAAAGCGTAAAGCAGAGGCTTGATTCATCGCTTTATCGATCGCAACACGAAATCGACATCTCAATTTTTCGGAGTTTTCATTATGTCTAAAGAGCAAATCCTCGACGCTATCGCCTCGATGACCGTATTGGAGCTGGCTGATCTCATCAAGATGATTGAAGAGAAGTTCGGCGTTTCAGCTGCAGCCGCAGCTGTAGCCGTAGCAGCACCTGCTGCTGCCTCCGCAGCGCCAGCTGCTGAAGAGAAGACTGAGTTCACCGTCGTACTTGCTGCCACTGGTGAGAAAAAGGTGGAGGTCATTAAGGTGGTCCGTGCAGCAACAGGTCTTGGCCTCAAAGAAGCCAAGGACTTGGTTGACGGCGCACCCAAGCCCGTTAAAGAGGGCATCTCCAAGGCAGACGCCGAGGCGCTCAAGAAGCAACTCGAGGATGCAGGCGCGAAAGTCGAACTCAAGTAATCGATATTTTTCGCACGTCCATTGCGTGACCGCACGCATTGTTGCTATCACCCAAAATCTCTTGTCGGCCGACATGAGGTTTTGGGTCTTGTTGTCTTCATGGTTTGTAGAGGACGATTTACAAACCGTTTTTAAGAATCCTGTGTTGGGCCGAGCCTCTGTCTTGGACCTTATGCAAGTTTCTGATTTTCATGCCCGATGCCACTGAGGGGATTGTCCATGGCTTATTCGTACACCGAGAAAAAGCGCATTCGCAAAAGTTTTGCTAAGCGTCGCGCCGTGCTGGAAGTGCCTTATTTGCTCGCTACGCAAATTGCTTCTTACACGCATTTTCTGCAGGCTGATATCGCAGCATCAGCGAGAGAGAACGACGGTTTGCAGGCAGCATTTCGGTCGATTTTTCCGATCGTTTCTCACAACGACATGGCAAGGCTCGAGTTTGTCAGCTACAACCTCGGTGCTCCGGCATTTGATATCAAGGAAAGTCAGCAACGCGGCCTGTCCTACGTTGCGCCGCTGCGGGCGAAGGTTCGTTTGGTGATCATGGATCGTGAATCACCCAAGACCGTGAAAGAAATTAAAGAGCAAGAGGTCTACATGGGGGAATTGCCCTTGATGACGCCCACTGGCTCGTTTGTCATCAATGGCACTGAGCGGGTCATCGTGTCGCAGTTGCACCGATCGCCAGGCGTCTTCTTTGAACATGACCGTGGTAAGACACATAGCTCAGGTAAATTGCTCTTCTCGGCACGCATCATTCCTTATCGCGGATCATGGCTCGACTTTGAGTTTGACCCGAAAGATATTTTGTACTTTCGTGTAGATCGTCGGCGCAAGATGCCGGCGACGATTTTGCTCAAGGCGATCGGCATGAGCGCTGAGCAAATCCTTGCCGAGTATTTCCAATTCGACAGCTTTAGCCTTCAATCGGAAGGTGCGATGATGGATTTGGTTGTTGATCGCTTGCGCGGCGAGATTGCCCGTTTTGACATCAATGACCGTGATGGTAAATTGATCGTTGCAAAAGATAAGCGGATCACCGCTAAGCATATTCGTGAGCTTGATCAGGCTGGTGTCAAGCGCGTTAGTGTCCCCGAAGACTTTCTCCTAGGTCGCACACTGGCAACCAATGTTATTGTTGCTGACACCGGCGAACTCGTGGCCAAGGCCAACGATGAAATGACCGAGGAGTTGCTCGGCAAACTTCGTGATGCTGGTGTTCAAGCGTTTCAAACCTTGTATACGAATGACCTCGATCAAGGTCCTTACATCTCTCAAACGCTTCGTATCGACGAAACCGTTGACCAACTGGCTGCAAGAATTGCGATCTACCGCATGATGCGCCCGGGCGAGCCACCGACCGAAGATGCGGTGGAGGCCTTGTTTAATCGTCTTTTTTATAGCGCAGAGACCTACGATCTGTCCAAGGTCGGCCGTATGAAATTTAATCGCCGTGTCAGTCGCGATGAGCTTACTGGGCCTATGACCCTTGTGAATGACGACATCCTGGCAGTCATCCGCATTTTGGTCGACTTGCGCAATGGCCGCGGTGAAATCGACGATATCGATCACCTCGGCAACCGTCGCGTCCGCTGTGTTGGCGAACTGGCAGAGAACCAGTTCCGGGCTGGGCTTGTGAGGGTGGAGCGTGCTGTCAAGGAGCGACTCGGCCAGGCTGAAACCGAAAACTTGATGCCCCACGACCTCATCAACTCGAAGCCGATCTCGGCAGCGATTCGCGAGTTCTTTGGCTCAAGTCAATTGTCCCAATTTATGGATCAAACCAACCCGCTGTCGGAAATAACCCACAAGCGCCGTGTTTCGGCACTGGGTCCTGGCGGTCTGACCCGTGAGCGAGCAGGCTTTGAGGTCCGTGACGTTCATCCGACTCATTACGGCCGGGTTTGTCCGATTGAGACGCCTGAAGGTCCCAATATCGGTTTGATCAACTCGCTAGCGCTTTATGCGCGACTAAACGAATACGGCTTTCTGGAAACGCCGTACCGCAAAGTCAATGAGGGCAAAGTAAGCGATGAGATCGAGTACTTGTCGGCCATTGAAGAGGGGCGCTATGTCATTGCTCAGGCCAACTCAGAGATCGATTCACAGGGTCGGCTAACCGGTGAGTTGGTGTCGATCCGAAAGGGTGGCGAAACCGAGTTGACCTCGCCAGCCAACGTTCAATACATGGACGTAGCGCCGAGCCAGATCGTATCGGTTGCTGCCTCTCTCATTCCCTTCCTTGAGCATGACGATGCAAACCGCGCACTGATGGGATCGAATATGCAAAGGCAGGCTGTGCCTTGCTTGCGACCTGAAAAGCCTTTAGTTGGAACCGGGATTGAGAGGACTTGTGCGGTTGACTCGGGCACTGTAGTCACTGCGCATCGGGGCGGTGTTGTCGACTATGTCGATGCCAATCGTGTGGTAATCCGGGTCAACGATGATGAAACCGTGGCCGGCGAGGTGGGTGTTGATATTTATAACCTTATCAAATATACCCGTTCAAACCAAAACACCAATATCAATCAACGGCCGATTGTTCGCCGAGGCGATGTCATTGCACGAGGTGACGTGATTGCCGATGGTGCTTCGACCGATTTGGGCGAGCTGGCACTTGGGCAGAATATGATGGTCGCCTTCATGCCCTGGAACGGCTATAACTTTGAGGATTCGATCCTCATCTCCGAGAAAGTCGTCTCAGACGATCGTTATACATCGATACATATCGAAGAACTATCGGTGCTGGCACGCGACACCAAGCTTGGGCCTGAAGAGATTACGCGCGACATTTCAAACCTTTCTGAGGGGCAGTTGTCGCGACTCGATGATTCGGGCATTGTTTATATCGGTGCCGAAGTCCACGCTGGCGATGTGCTCGTGGGTAAGGTCACACCCAAGGGCGAAACCCAGCTCACACCCGAAGAGAAACTGCTGCGTGCGATCTTCGGTGAAAAGGCAAGCGATGTGAAGGACACATCGCTACGAGTCCCATCGGGGATGAGTGGTACTGTGATCGACGTGCAAGTCTTCACGCGAGAAGGTATTACTCGTGATAAGCGGGCACAGTCGATTATTGATGATGAGTTAAAGCGCTTTCGCTTAGACCTAAATGATCAGCTTCGGATTGTCGAAAACGACAGTTTTGCGCGTATTGAGCGATTACTTGTCGGCAAGTCCGTTAATGGTGGCCCTAAGAAATTGGTTAAGGGTGCGCTTATTACGGCAGAATACCTTGCAGATTTAGAGCGCTATCATTGGTTTGATATTCGACTAGAAGACGAGTCTGCAGCAAGCCAGCTCGAACTTTTGAAGGAATCGATCGAGCAAAAGCGCCACCAGTTCGATTTGGCTTATGAAGAAAAGCGCAAAAAGCTCACCCAAGGCGATGAGCTTCCTCCAGGCGTGCTGAAGATGGTGAAGGTTTATCTCGCGGTCAAGCGTCGTCTACAACCTGGCGATAAGATGGCAGGCCGTCACGGAAACAAGGGCGTGGTATCGCGAATCGTTCCTGTGGAAGACATGCCTTTCATGGCCGATGGCACCCCGGTCGATATCGTGCTGAATCCACTCGGTGTGCCATCGCGCATGAACGTGGGTCAGATTCTCGAGACACACTTAGGATGGGCGGCCAAAGGGATTGGCTTGCGGATTGGCAAGCTGCTGACGCAGCACGCCAATGCCCAGGAGCTTCGCCAAAAACTTGAAGAGCTTTATAACGTTCATGGCCAAAAGGCGCAGATCGAAGCCCTTAGCGATGACGAAGTGATTGAATTGGCTGGCAACCTGGCCAGGGGTGTTCCCTTCGCCACGCCGGTCTTTGACGGTGCATCGGAAGAGGAGATTCGCGCAATGCTCGATTTAGCTTATCCATCCGATGATCCACATACAGAGATGCTTAAGTTCAATAAGACGAAGACCCAGGTCACGCTCCATGACGGGCGCACCGGCGATGCCTTTGATCGTCGGGTCACGGTGGGATTCATGCATATGCTCAAGCTTCACCATTTGGTTGACGACAAAATGCATGCCCGCTCAACCGGTCCATATTCCTTAGTAACCCAGCAACCCTTAGGTGGTAAGGCGCAGTTCGGTGGCCAACGCTTCGGTGAGATGGAGGTCTGGGCACTCGAAGCTTATGGTGCCTCGTACACCTTGCAGGAAATGCTAACGGTGAAGTCCGATGATGTGAATGGACGCACTAAAGTCTATGAAAATCTCGTCAAGGGCGAGCACGCCATTGACGCAGGAATGCCCGAATCCTTCAACGTTTTGGTGAAGGAAATCCGCTCGCTTGGGATCGATATCGATCTCGAGCGTATTTGATCCGGTATTTGCCAAGGAGAATCACCATGGGGAATGCGTTACTCGACCTGTTTAAACAGGTTCAAGAAGACGAACATTTCGATGCTATCCGCATCGGCCTGGCCTCGCCGGACAAGATACGATCCTGGTCTTACGGCGAAGTTAAAAAACCTGAAACGATCAACTATCGGACCTTTAAGCCCGAGCGTGATGGTTTGTTTTGCGCCAAGATTTTTGGTCCGATCAAGGACTATGAATGTCTTTGTGGCAAGTACAAGCGCTTAAAGCATCGCGGCGTTATTTGCGAGAAGTGCGGTGTGGAAGTGACCCTCGCAAAGGTACGTCGCGAGCGTATGGGCCACATCGAGCTTGCCTCCCCGACCGCTCACATTTGGTTCTTGAAATCCCTGCCTTCGCGACTGGGCATGGTGCTCGATATGACCCTGCGTGATATCGAGCGCGTTTTGTATTTTGAAGCCTTCGTGGTGGTTGAGCCTGGGATGACACCGCTCAAGCGTGCTCAGTTGATGACTGAGGATGACTACATTGCAAAGACTGAAGAATATGGCGATGAATTCCAAGCCCTGATGGGCGCTGAGGCGATTCGCGAATTGTTGCGCTCGATTCATATCGATCGCGAAGTTGAAACCCTGCGTCGTGAGCTCGAGCAAACTAGCTCGGAAGCTAAGATCAAGAAAATTGCGAAGCGATTAAAGGTTTTGGAGGGATTTCAGCGCTCTGGCATTAAGCCAGACTGGATGGTGATGGAAGTTCTACCGGTTCTTCCTCCTGAGCTTCGTCCCCTGGTTCCACTCGATGGCGGTCGTTTTGCAACCAGCGACCTCAACGACCTTTATCGTCGTGTCATTAATCGTAACAATCGTTTGAAGCGACTGCTGGAGCTGCGTGCGCCAGAAATCATCGTCCGTAACGAAAAGCGGATGCTGCAAGAGGCGGTCGACTCCTTGCTCGACAACGGGCGTCGTGGCAAGGCAATGACTGGCGCAAACAAGCGCGCATTAAAGTCACTTGCTGACATGATCAAGGGCAAGGGCGGACGCTTCCGTCAAAACCTGCTGGGTAAACGTGTCGACTACTCAGGCCGCTCGGTTATTGTGGTGGGTCCGCAATTGAAACTGCACCAGTGCGGTTTGCCCAAGTTAATGGCGCTTGAACTTTTTAAACCTTTTATTTTCCATAAGCTTGAAATCATGGGGGTTGCGACCACCATCAAGCAAGCCAAGAAGTATGTTGAAGCCCAAGAGCCTATTGTGTGGGACATCTTGGAAGATGTGATTCGCGAGCATCCGGTACTGCTTAACCGCGCACCAACACTGCACCGCTTGGGTATTCAAGCCTTCGAACCGGTCTTGATCGAAGGTAAAGCTATTCAATTACATCCTCTGGTCTGTGCTGCATTCAATGCGGACTTTGATGGCGATCAAATGGCAGTTCATGTGCCCTTGTCGCTTGAAGCGCAGCTTGAAGCGCGTGCGCTTATGCTTGCTTCAAACAATGTGCTTTTCCCTTCTAATGGCGAACCTTCGATCGTTCCTTCACAAGACATCGTGCTTGGGCTTTATTACACAACCCGCGAGAAAATCAACGGGCTTGGCGAGGGTATGGCCTTTTCAAATGTCTCTGAAGTTGCCAGGGCCTATGACAACCGGGTCGTTGAGTTAGGCACCAAAATCACGGTTCGTTTGAAGGAATACGACAGAGACCGTGAAACCGGCGAGTCGACGGCGCGTACGCGCCGGGTCGAAACGACGGTGGGACGCGCCCTGTTGTCAGAGATTTTGCCCAAAGGTCTGTCATTTGATCTAATGAATAGACCGCTCAAGAAAAAAGAAATATCAAGGCTGATCAACGCCTCATTTCGCCGCTGTGGCCTTCGCGACACCGTCATTCTTGCCGACCAACTCATGCAAAACGGTTTCCGCCTTGCTACGCGGGCCGGTATTTCGATCGCGGTCGACGACATGCTTGTGCCGCCGCAAAAAGCATCGATTCTTGCCCAGGCCGAAGCAGAGGTTAAAGAAATTGAGCAGCAGTACACCTCAGGGCTAGTTACCCAGGGCGAACGCTATAACAAAGTGGTTGATATTTGGGGCCGCGCTGGCGACGAAGTTGGCAAGGCGATGATGGATCAGTTGCGCACCGAGAAAACAGTCAACCGAAAGGGCGAGACCGTCGATCAGGAGTCTTTTAACGCTATCTACATGATGGCGGACTCCGGCGCACGTGGGTCGGCAGCGCAAATCAGACAGCTCGCAGGCATGCGCGGTCTCATGGCAAAGCCCGATGGCTCGATCATCGAGACCCCGATTACTGCAAACTTCCGCGAAGGCTTAAATGTATTGCAGTACTTCATCTCGACCCACGGTGCTCGAAAAGGTCTCGCTGATACAGCGCTAAAGACTGCCAACTCTGGCTACCTCACAAGGCGTTTGGTTGATGTCACTCAAGATTTGGTGGTGGTCGAAGATGACTGCGGCACCGATCAAGGTGTGTCGATGAAGGCTTTGATCGAAGGTGGTGAAGTGGTTGAGCCATTGCGCGATCGCATTTTGGGCCGTGTTGCTGCAAGCGATGTCGTACACCCGGAAACCCAGGCCACTGTTTTTGAAAACGGCAGTCTACTTGATGAAGACGCCGTTGATGAGATCGAGCGATTGGGCATCGATGAAGTGCGCGTGCGTACCCCGCTCACCTGCGAAACCCGCTATGGCTTGTGTGCCAAGTGCTACGGGCGCGACCTCGGCCGTGGGGTGCTCGTTAACTCGGGTGAAGCTGTTGGCGTCATCGCAGCACAGTCGATTGGCGAACCTGGCACTCAGCTCACTATGCGTACCTTTCACATCGGCGGTGCGGCATCTCGCGCGGCCGTTGCTTCGGCGGTCGAGGCTAAGTCAAATGGGCATGTCCGTTTTACCGGTACGATGCGAGTCGTTAATAACTCCAAGGGCGAGGCGGTCGTTATCTCGCGATCGGGCGAGGTATTGATTGCTGATGATGCCGGCCGTGAACGTGAGCGTCATAAAATTCCTTACGGTGCCGTCATGCTGTCGGGCGACGGCTCAGCGGTCAAAGCGGGGGCGCAACTTGCGACTTGGGATCCTCTCACACGACCCATCATTACCGAGTACGAAGGTACGGTGAAGTTCGAAGGTGTTGAGGAAGGCGTGACGGTCGCAAAGCAAATTGACGAAGTTACGGGTCTTTCAACGCTGGTTGTGATCGACGCTAAGCGGCGTTCAACCGCTGCTAAAGCGCTTCGCCCTCAGGTGAAGTTGATCAACGATCAGGGTGAGGAAGTCAAGATTCCTGGCACGGATCACTCGGTAACCATCGGTTTCCCCGTGGGCGCGTTGATCATGGTGAAGGATGGGCAGCGCATTGGTCGTGCCGAGGTGCTTGCGCGGATTCCTACCGAATCGCAAAAAACGCGCGATATCACTGGGGGTCTGCCGCGCGTCGCTGAATTGTTTGAAGCGCGTGCACCGAAAGATGCGGGCATGCTTGCTGAGGTAACCGGTACGGTTTCATTCGGTAAGGACACCAAAGGTAAGCAGCGATTGGTCATTACCGAGCCCGAAGGCGTGGCCCACGAGTTCCTGATTCCCAAAGACAAAAACGTTCTCGTTCACGACGGTCAAGTGGTGAATAAGGGTGAGTCGATTGTCGACGGACCAGCCGATCCACACGACATTCTTCGTTTGCTCGGCGTTGAAGCGCTTGCGCGTTACATCGTTGATGAGGTGCAGGATGTTTACCGCCTACAGGGCGTCAAGATCAACGACAAGCACATCGAGGTGATTATTCGCCAAATGCTGCGTCGTGTGCAGGTTACCGATCCAGGCGATACGCCTTTCATTACCGGCGAACAAGTCGAACGCTCAGAGCTCTTTGATGAAAACGATAAAGCGGTTGCAGCTGGCAAACGGATAGCGTACTACGACAATGTATTGCTCGGTATTACCAAGGCTTCATTGTCGACCGACTCCTTTATTTCTGCGGCGTCCTTCCAGGAAACCACCCGCGTGCTCACGGAAGCTGCCATCATGGGCAAGCGCGATGATTTGCGCGGCCTAAAGGAAAACGTCATCGTAGGTCGCCTGATTCCCGCAGGTACCGGGCTTGCCTTTCACCGGGCTAGGCTCGACAAAGAGAAATTCGAGGCGGCCGAGCAACGTGCTATGGCCGCGGCTGAAGCTGCTGCCGAACTACAGCGACTTGAAGACGAAGCAACGCAGCAAAATGATGCCGCTGCCACCGAAGTTTCCGGCGACGGGCTTGCGTCGTGAAGCGTCATGCGTTACAGTCTAAGGCTTTCTTCCAAAAATTGGAGGGCGAACTCGCTCTCCTTCGTTGTTCGCAAGGAAAGTTAATCCATGCCCACCATTAACCAGTTGGTTCGACAGGGTCGTGAGACCGCTGTCACAAAGAGTAAGAGCCCTGCGCTTGAGGACTGTCCGCAGCGCCGCGGCGTTTGCACGAGGGTGTACACCACCACACCGAAAAAGCCCAATTCGGCGCTTCGAAAAGTTGCAAAGGTACGTTTGACCAATGGCTTTGAAGTCATTTCGTATATCGGCGGTGAAGGCCACAACCTGCAAGAGCACTCGGTCGTACTGATCCGTGGTGGTCGTGTCAAGGATTTGCCCGGTGTTCGTTACCACATGGTACGTGGTTCGCTCGATTTGCAAGGTGTGAAAGACCGTAAGCAGTCGCGTTCCAAGTACGGTGCGAAGCGGCCCAAGAAGGGCTAAAAGTCGTTGCGGTTTGATTGGCTCTAAGTCTTGGGATGAGCTCAAGGTGCTTCGTGCCACTCAAGCCGCGTGTCGGACGCATCACTGAAATTCCCTTTTACAACGATTTGGGGTGAAGTGAAGCGTCAGTAAGCGGACCGCCCGTGCAGTCACCCGATTGCATTGTTCGGCCGTCCATGGGCGCGTACATTAAAAACCGCGCTCAAGCTGAATGGAGTTGATATGCCACGTCGTCGTGAAGTTCCTAAGCGTTTAATTCTTCCTGATCCGCTTTACCATAGCGTTGAAATCTCAAAGTTTGTCAACGTGCTTATGCTTGATGGCAAGAAAGCTGTCGCCGAGCGCATGCTCTACGG
>Ga0255207_1000324_pt1 | contig 11571 bp, 10 predicted proteins | sample Miss_Miss_RepA_8_2_FD_183043 | JGI IMG/M metagenome (GOLD analysis project Ga0255207, IMG submission 183043) | Freshwater microbial communities from Mississippi River, Louisiana, United States - Miss_Miss_RepA_8d | ecosystem: Environmental > Aquatic > Freshwater > River | place: USA: Louisiana... | reverse complement strand
CACTGGCAGTCATGACTTCTGGATACATACACCCTGTATCGATGAGTTCGCGAATCACAAATGCAGGGCCGCCTGCGGCTTGAAATTCATTCACATCTGCTTTGCCATTTGGGTAAATACTTGCTAAGAGTGGTGTTGAGCCTGCAAGATCATGGAAATCACTCCAATCAATAATAATACCGGCAGCTCTTGCAATCGCCACCCAATGAATAAGATGATTGGTAGATCCACCTGTAGCTAACAAAGCCACCATAGCATTCACAATAACTCGCTCATCAACCAATTTACCAATGGGTTTATTTTGTTTATTTTTGATAATCTTTAAAAGAGAGCGAACTGATTCTCGCGTTATCTCTTCTCTAATATCATCGCGTGGATGAATAAATGCTGCGCCTGGAACATGAAGCCCCATTGCTTCCATTAACATCTGATTGCTATTTGCTGTTCCATAAAATGTGCAAGTGCCTTCTCCATGGTATGCAGCGGATTCAGATGCTAACAACTCTTCTCGACCTACAAGACCTTGCGCATATTTCTCACGCACTTTAGATTTGGAAGTATTGTCGATACCAGTCGACATAGGACCGGCCGGAACAAAAATTGTGGGTAAATGACCAAAATGAAGCGCGCCAATTAATAAGCCAGGCACAATTTTGTCGCAAATACCAAGCATGAGTGCCCCATCATATACATCATGAGACAATCCAATAGCGGCGGCCATTGCTATGGTATCTCGAGAGAACAAACTCAATTCCATACCGGGTTCGCCTTGCGTAATGCCATCACACATTGCAGGAACCCCACCCGCGACTTGGGCAGTTGCATCGCACTTATTTGCTTCGTCACGAATAATCGATGGATAGTTTTCATATGGCTTATGTGCAGAAAGCATATCGTTATATGCGGAAACGATTGCAATATTCGGTTTTTTTTCGCTAACGATTTTTAACTTATCATTTTTAGGGAGTGCCGCAATAGCGTGCGCAACATTAGCACATCCTAAACGATCAGCACCACGCTGTCTTTGCAACATAGCATCAATACGAGCTAAGTAGGCAATTCTCGTTGGTCTACTTTTTTCTTTAATTCTTTCAGTGATTTCTATTATGGAATGTTTCATTAAATTAATATGTTGTTATGAATAAATAAAAAATCTCTATGACAGATTATCCTAGAAACACTCTGTAAGCGTCAAACGATTAAACGTGAATTAATCATTTAAATCTTTTATAGGCATTGATTTATATGCGAAAATTCTCTATATGGTTCGTATACTCATCATTAAAACATCTTCGCTTGGGGATATTATTCACTGTTTGCCTGTTGTTAATGATATTAAATATTTTGTCCCTGAAAGCTCAATTGATTGGCTAGTCGAAGAGTCTTTTGCTGATATCCCTAAGCTTCATCCTCAAATTGATTCAGTTATCACTATCTCTCTTAGGTCTTGGAAAAAAAACCTTAGAAAAAAAACAACATGGACAGGCCTTTATAAAGCAATTAAAGCAATTCGCCAGGATCGTTATGATATCGTGATTGATTTCCAGGGCTTACTTAAAAGTGCATTTTTTACTTTATTTACGCATGGCGATATTCATGGCTTTGATAAGTCCTCCATTCGAGAAACGGCTGCTTCTTATTTCTACAAACACACGCATACTGTATCTAAACAAATTCATGCTGTAGTTCGTAATCGAGAGTTAGCAGCTAAATGTTTTCAATACGACCTATTAGATCATCCTGCTCATTTTGGATTAGAAATTCATAATATCAGTAACTTCAATCTATCGGAGCGCTATGTCGTTCTCATTCACGGATCGAGTAAAAAAACCAAACAGTGGCCTATAGATCATTGGCAAAAAATTGTTCAATTTTTTAATATTTTAGGTCTAAGAGTTTTATTGCCATGGGGTAATCTTGAAGAATACCAAGCCTCCAAAACACTTCGAAAAACATCCACCAATTGCTTAGTGCTTCCTAAAATGAAGATTAGTGATCTTGCTAATATTATTTCGAGCGCAAAATGTGTTGTTGGTGTTGATTCGGGGCTAACTCATCTTGCAAATGCTCTTGGGATTCCAACCATAGGTCTTTATATGGATAGTAATCCATACCTTACTGGCGTTTATCCTAATATCAAAGTGCCGTCTGTCAATCTAGGCGAAATTGGCATCATTCCCACTGTTGAATCAACGATTTCCCAAATCGAAGCAATTATTTAACTTTATAGCCTTGAAATTTAAAGTTTCGCCCCAAAATTTGATTTAAGTCGCAATATTTCAAAAGTTTTAAAAGGCCAAATTATGAACGCAGAAGACAAAAAAAATTCATCTATTGATGATTCGGAAGACAATTTAGAGCAATCCACTTCAAATAATCCAGAAGATCAAATAAAGCTTCTTGAAGAAAAATTAGCTGAAGCTGAAGCGCAAGTTCTCTATGTGAAAGCTGAAGGCGAAAATATAAGAAAACGTTCCATTGAAGATATTGATAAAGCTAGAAAATTTGCACTTGAGAAATTTAGTAGTGAATTACTTTCCGTAAAAGATAGTCTCGATGCGGCTCTTACGATTGAAAATGCAAATATAGATAGTTATAAAAATGGCGTGGAACTCACACAAAAACAACTCATAAATGTATTTGAAAAGTTTGGCATCCACGAAATTAAAGCATTAGATGAAAAATTTGACCCCAATCAACATCAGGCAATTAGCATGATTGAATCAGAAGAAGAGCCAAATAAAATTTTGGCTGTGCTTCAAAAAGGCTACCTATTAAATGAGAGAGTTTTAAGACCAGCTTTGGTAACTGTATCAAAAACTAAAAATACATAAGCTCTTGAAATATTTAAGACCGTCCCAATTATAGATATATCAAATTAAACAGATTTTTTAAGGAAAAAAAATGGCTAAAATTATCGGTATTGACTTAGGAACAACAAACTCCTGCGTAGCTGTCATGGAAGGCGGAAAGCCAAAAGTGATTGAAAATGCAGAAGGCGCTAGAACAACGCCTTCAATTATCGCTTACCAAGATGACGGTGAGATTCTAGTTGGCGCTCCCGCAAAAAGACAAGCAGTCACTAATCCAAAAAATACATTATTTGCTGTAAAGCGATTAATTGGCCGTCGTTTTGAAGAAAAAGAAGTGCAAAAGGATATTGGCTTAATGCCATATGAAATTTCTAAGGCTGACAATGGGGATGCTTGGGTAAAAGTTCGCGATCAGAAAATGGCTCCTCCTCAAATTTCTGCAGAAGTTTTACGCAAGATGAAAAAAACTGCTGAAGATTACCTTGGTGAAGAAGTTACAGAAGCGGTTATTACTGTTCCTGCTTATTTTAACGACAGCCAACGTCAAGCTACCAAAGATGCAGGTCGAATTGCAGGTCTTGAGGTTAAACGTATCATTAATGAACCTACTGCAGCTGCGCTTGCCTTTGGTTTAGATAAACAAGAGGGTGACAGAAAGATTGCTGTATACGATCTAGGTGGCGGAACATTCGATGTGTCTATTATTGAAATCTCAACTGTTGATGGCGAGCATCAATTTGAAGTGTTATCTACGAATGGAGATACTTTTTTAGGTGGGGAAGACTTTGATAATCGCCTTATTGATTTCTTGGCTGATGAATTTAAAAAAGAAAATGGTCTTGATTTAAGAAATGATTTACTTGCTAAGCAACGACTAAAAGAAGCTGCTGAAAAAGCAAAGATTGAGCTTTCAAGTAGCCAACAAACAGAGGTGAATTTACCTTATATTACAGCAGACGCAAGCGGTCCAAAGCATCTTGTCGTAAAAATTACGCGCGCAAAATTTGAATCTCTTGTGGATGATTTGATTGAAAGAACAATTGAGCCTTGTAAGATTGCAATGAAAGATGCTGGTGTCTCTGGAAGCGATATATCTGACATTATTCTTGTTGGCGGCCAAAGCCGTATGCCAAAAGTACAAGAAAAAGTAAAAGATATCTTTGGTAAAGAGCCTAGAAAAGATGTTAATCCAGATGAAGCAGTTGCGGTAGGTGCAGCTATTCAAGGTGGCGTTCTTCAAGGCGATGTTAAAGATGTTTTACTTCTAGACGTCACACCATTGAGTTTAGGTATTGAAACACTTGGAAGTGTTATGACTAAGCTTATTAAGAAAAATACAACGATACCTACCAAGGCATCACAAGTATTCTCAACGGCTGAAGATAATCAAAATGCTGTAACAATTCATGTGCTTCAGGGTGAGCGTGAAGTGGCTTCCGGCAACAAGAGCTTAGGTCAATTTAATTTAACTGATATACCCCCAGCACCAAGAGGTACACCTCAGATTGAAGTGACTTTTGATATTGATGCTAACGGTATCTTGCATGTTTCTGCTAAAGATAAAGCTACTGGCAAAGAAAATAAAATTACAATTAAAGCGAATAGTGGACTCAGCGAAGAAGAAATTAAGAAAATGGAAGAAGACGCTGTTAAATATGCGGACGAAGATCGTAAAATTCGAGAGCTTGTAGATGTTAAAAACTCTGCTGACGGTATGATTCATTCAGTGAAAAAATCTATCACGGATCATGGAGATAAATTAGATGCAGCTGAAAAAGAAAAAATTGAAGCCGCTATAAAGTCTTTAGAAGAATCATTAAAATCTGACAGCAAAGAAGAGATTGAGACTAAAACAAAAGAATTAATGGAAGCATCACAAAAGTTAGGTGAAAAAATATATGCTGAACAACAAGCACAACAACCTAATGCTGGAGGCGCACCTCAACAAGAAGAAAAAACAGTTGATGCTGAAGTAGTGGATGCAGAATTTGAAGAAGTTAAGCAAGACAAAAAAGACAAATAAACTTTAATCATTAAAACAACATCAGCTATGCTGATGTTGTTTTGTTTTTTGAAAAAATATCATGGCTACCAAAAAAGATTATTACGAGATTCTTGGTGTATCTCGTGACGCTTCAGAAGATGAAATAAAAAAAGCTTATCGTAAACTTGCGATGAAATTTCATCCTGATCGCAATCCTGACAATCCAAAAGCTGAAGAAAATTTTAAAGAAGCCAAAGAGGCTTATGAAATACTTTCAGATGCACAAAAGAGAGCTAGTTATGATCAATATGGTCATGCAGGTGTAGATCCAAGTATGGGCGGTCATGGGTCTGGAGGATTTTCAGACTTTAATGATGCTTTTGGTGACATTTTTGGTGATATTTTTGGTGGCGGTCGTGGTGGCCAAAAATCTAATGTATATCGAGGTGCTGATCTTCGCTATAACATGGAAATTAGTCTTGAAGATGCTGCAAAAGGTACTGAAACAAAAATTCGCATCCCTGTCATGACATCCTGTGAACCATGTAAGGGAACTGGCGCCAAACCTGGTACACAACCAGTCTCTTGTGACACATGCCATGGTCATGGTCAGGTTAGAATGCAGCAAGGATTTTTTTCTGTACAACAAACATGTCCTAAATGTCATGGCACTGGAAAAATTATCAAAGAACCATGTTCAACTTGCCATGGGGCTAGTCGCGTTAAACAAAATAAAACACTTTCCGTTAAGATCCCTGCGGGTGTAGACGAAGGTGATCGCATTCGCTTATCTGGCGAAGGTGAGTCAGGAATTAATGGTGGACCTCCTGGAGATTTGTATGTTGTTGTTCATTTAAAGAAACATGATTTATTCGAACGCGATGGCGGTAATTTACACTGTGAAATGCCTATTAGCTTTACCACTGCAGCTCTTGGCGGCGAAATAGAAGTACCCACTTTAGATGGTCATGCAAAAATGAAAATACCTGCAGAAACTCAAACAGGTGCTGTATTTAGATTGAAAGGTAAAGGTATTAAACCTTTAAGACAAAGTTCACCGGGCGATTTACATTGTCATGTTTCTATAGAAACGCCCGTAAAACTCACGGACAGACAAAAAGAATTATTAAAAGAACTTGAAGAAATTAATCAATTAGATCGAGGTAAGCACAGTCCAAAATCAAAAGGTTGGCTTGATAAAATGAAAGACTTGTTTGATTAATTAAAAAGTGCCAGCTTGGATTAATTCGACCTTATAACCATCTGGATCTTCAATAAAAGCAATCACTATTGAACCGTGTTGCATAGGGCCAGCTTCACGGATCACTTTCCCACCTTTTGCTTTAATTAATTCGCAAGTCTTGTAAGCATCTTCAACTTCTATTGCAATATGCCCAAAAGCATTGCCTTTATCATAGGTTGTCACACCCCAGTTATAAGTAAGTTCAATGACTGCATGATCTTTTTCGTCACCAAACCCCACAAAAGCTAATGTAAATTTTCCATCAGGGTATTCATGTCGCCTTAAAAGCTTCATACCTAAAATATTAGTATAGAAATTGAGTGATTTTTCTAAATCAGTGACACGAATCATAGTGTGAAGTAAACGCATAACTAACTCACTTTATCTTTTTGTAGTTGATGATACTTAAACATAAGCGTTTCTTTGGATTCAACAAATTGAGGATGAATTGGAATACAATCTACAGGGCACACCGCTTGACATTGTGGCGCATCAAAATGTCCTACGCATTCTGTGCATAATTCAGGATTGATTTCATAGATTTGAAGCCCTTGATAAATGGCATTGTTTGGACATTCGGGTTCACATACGTCACAGTTAATACATTCATCCGTAATCATTAACGCCATAATTAACGTCCAGTTTTTTTCATAGCTTCTTTTACGACTGGAGATACAAATTGTTCTATATTTCCTCCTAAACTAGCAACTTCCCTAACTAAACTTGAAGATAAAAAAGTAAATTGCTCAGAAGGCGTTAGAAAAAGTGTTTCAACGTTTGGATAAAGTTTGCGATTCATACCTGCTAATTGAAATTCATATTCAAAATCAGAAACAGCCCTTAAGCCACGAATAACCACTTGAGCATTTTGTGATTCAACAAAGTCCATTAAAAGTCCATTAAACCCAATCACTTGGATTTCTTTATAGTCTTTGAATACAGCTTTCACTAAATCTACTCTCTTCTCAAATGCAAAAAAACATTGTTTACTAGTATTGCTAGCAACAGCCACAATTACTTTATCAAAGATTTTTGTTGCGCGATGAGCAATATTCTCATGGCCTAATGTAATAGGGTCAAAGGTTCCGGGATAAATGGCTATAGATAAATTAGATTGACTCATTATTTTTTTAATGTCACAAGATGATAAAAAACATTACCTGCTTTTCTTTTTTTTAGAACATTAAATTCACTGTGTTCTTTAAAAGCAGATTCTGATTCAAAGTATATTAGCCCATCCTTTGTTAAATGGTTAGCTAATTGAGGAAATAATTTATCTTCCCAGCTCTCATTGAAAGGAGGGTCACAGAAAATGATATCAAACTTAGCATTATTCTTCTGAAGAAATACAAGTGCATCCATAAAATGAACTTGAGCTTTCTCTGCTTGAAGAAGCTTTTTATTTTCCTGAATCATTTTAAAAACTCTGGGAGATTTTTCAACCATTACTACACTTGAAGCACCTCTTGAAAGAGATTCAAAACCAATGACGCCCGATCCCGAAAAGAGATCTAAACAAACCTTACCGGTTAGATCTTGATCCAACCAATTAAATAAAGTCTCTCTAACTCTAATTGGAGTAGGTCTTAATCCGGGAGTATCGACAAAAGAAACATTTTTTCTTTTCCATTGTCCGCCAATAATTTTGACTTGATTTCTGAGTATCTTCAAAAACTACTCTGCACCTACGATAATGGTTGTGAGTTTATTGGGATCAATTTTATTTTTAAATGCCGTTTTTATTTGATCAATAGTTACTTTATTAATCTCATTTATATAATTATCTATATATGAAATTGGAAGCTTATAAAAAGCGATCATGCTTAAGTATTCTAAAATTTTTGCATTGCTATCAAGCCTTAAGGGGAATCCGCCAACTAAATTTTGTTTAGCAGCAATAAGCTCTTTTTCAGTAGGGCCTTCATCGATAAATCTTTTAATAGTGGAATTTACAATGCTAAGAGCCTCCTCAGCTTGCTCTTTTTTTGTTTGCAAACCAATCTCGAGGGGACCTTCAACATACAATGGCTTAAAATAACTATACACACTATAAACTAACCCTTTTTTCTCTCTAACCTCTTCGGTGAGCCTTGAAACAAAACCACCTCCGCCTAAAATATAATTTCCGACATACAAAGGAAAATAATCTCTTTCGCCCCGTTTTAATACTGGCATACCCATTAATATATGAGCCTGTTTTGCAGGGTGCTGTATTTTTTTAACCCCCGCATAATTTTGATCTGTGACAGAAGCTATATTGTGTTTTACATTCCCCTGAGGCAACCCCTGACTAATAGACTCACTTATTTTTTTAGCCTCGTCAGAACTCACATCTCCAACGATCACAATTGAGGCTTCGGATGATAAATAATAATTTTTATAAAATTGTTTTAAATCGGCTTGATTCAGCTTCTGCAAAGTATCTATATTTCCAGCCTCATCATGCGCGTATGGATGATCGCCATATAAAGATTTCATGAAGGCTAAATTGGCAATCGTTTCTGGTTGCGTCATAGACTGTTTAATGCTTGCGATAATTCTATCTCTTTCCCTATTTAATACCGGAATAGGAAAATCAGGTGCATGTATCACATATTTAAAAAGTGTAAGTGCTTTGTCTTTTTGCACAGGGGAGCTTAAAGTTCTTAATTTAAAGTAAGCTCTATCGAGATCAACATCTCCGCCAATTGCTGCGCCAATATCTGAAAATTGATTGGCTAATTTTTCTTCATTTATACCGCCAGCACCCAGATTCATAAGATGATTAGTTAAATGGGCAAGACCTTCTTTGCCAATAGGATCTTGCGCACTACCTGCAAAAAAATTTACATTGATGTCAAGTATAGGAAGATCATGATTCTCAACGAAAAGAACTTTAGCTCCTTCTTTTGTTTCCCATGTATTAATTTTTAAAGCAGCAAAACTATTTTGCTGGAAACACACAAACAAAAAAATAAGTTGAATAATTTTAATGAACATGCGGACGTCCCTTGGGGCTTAAATTTTGATTCATCGGCTGAGGATCAAGAATAACAAGTGATAAATTATCTCGAGTTAAGTATTTTTTAGCGACATTTTTTATTTGATCAGATGTTACGCTATTAATTTTTTGGATATATCCATCACTTAAATGGAAAGAATAATTCATTGTTTCGAGTTGTCCAATTTCCATTGCCATTCCAAACATAGAATCTTTTTGATATACATCACTTGCAATAACTGTTGCTTTCACCCTGTCTAATTCCTCTTGGGTGACACCATCTTTTTTAATTTTTTCTATTTCTTGAAGCAATGCATTTTCAAGATCATTAATTTTTTTAAAATCGTTAGGTGTCCCTTCCAAAACGAAGATACTTATTCGTCCTCGAGCTAACGAATCATAACCAGCACTAACATTAACGGCCAAATGTTGATTTCTTACAAGATTTTGATTGAGCCTTGAGGAGCTATTACCAGCGAAGATATTAGATAAAACTTCTAAAGCGTATGGCTCCCAGGAGTTTTCATCATTTCCATTACGGTCATTAAGGGTTGGTACAGGATAGCCCATCAAAAGATAAGATAATTCACTTGGCGCCTTAACTATAGATCTTCTCTCTCCATTTTGCTTAGGTTCAATTTGAGGTTTTCTTTCTGGTAATTTTCTTGCAGGAATTTTTTCAAAATATTTTTTCGCAAGATCTAGAACATCGTTGGCGTAAATATCTCCAACTACTACTAAAATCGCATTATTAGGAGCGTACCAATTTTTATACCACTCCTTTGCATCTTCGACCGTCATATTTTCCAGGTCATTCATCCAACCAACCACAGGTCTGCTATAAGGATGGGATTTAAAAATAGTGGACCCAAATTGCTCTTTGACTTGAGACGTTGGCTTATCTTCAGTTCTCCATCGTCGCTCTTCCATTACTACCTTAATTTCCTTATCAAATTCCTCTTTAGATAAATTTAGATTCTGCATCCGGTCTGCTTCTAGTTTAAATGAGAGTTCAAGATTTGATTTTTCAAGCTGCTGGAAGTAACAGGTATAGTCTGCCCCTGTAAAAGCATTCTCTCTGCCGCCTGCTTTGGCAATAAGCCTAGAGAACTCTCCTGCTTTAACTTTTTTAGTTCCTTTAAACATCATGTGTTCAAGAACATGGGCTACACCAGTTTTGCCATTCACCTCATCAAGGCTACCTGCTCGATACCAAACTTGAGAAACAACCACGGGGGAACGATGATCTTCTCTTACAATAATTTTTAATCCGTTAGAAAGCTTAAATTCTGAAGTTTGTGCAAAAAGTAAACTTGGAAACAACAATAAAAAAAGTAAAATATTTTTTAACAAGGCGTCTCATCCTTAAGTGATTTAGCTATTATAATGAATATCAATGTTTCATAGACTTTTCTTTATCTCATTAAGTTCTTAAAATTTTAAAAAATGTTTGAATTCCTCAAAAAAATTATAAAGAAAGACAGCCCAGAAAAAAAATCTGCGGCAAAAAAAGAAGTCGCCAAAAAACCGCAAAAAAAAGCCTCTTCAGCGTCAAAACAAAAAGCCTCTAAAACTCCAAAAATTTCTGACAAGAAAAAAGTTTTAAAGGCAGAGGAATCTTTGAAGACGGCTCCCAAGGTTGTTGAAAAAAAACCAATTACAACTTTGGAAGAAAAAATAATCCCAAAAGAAGAAAAGAAAAGTAGTTTCTTTGGTTTTGCTGACAGGATAAAGAAAGGCCTTAGTAAAACTAGAGAAAAATTAACCACTGAACTTACTTCTTTATTTACAGGTAAAAAAATCGATGAGGCGCTCTTTGAAGAGTTGGAAACAATATTACTTACTTCCGACGTGGGTATTTCTGCTACCACTTATCTCCTGGAAAGCATTAGAGCCTCTGTAAAAAAGAATAATATAGAAAATGCAGATGAAATTAAGGGTTTACTCAAAGAAAAATTAATTGAATTACTAACTCCTATCGAAAATCCCTTAGTAATAAAAGGAACAAATCCTTATGTCATTATGGTTGTTGGGGTAAATGGTGCCGGTAAGACAACTACCATTGGGAAGCTTACAAAAATTTTCCTTGATGAAAATAAATCCGTATTAATTGCTGCAGGCGATACTTTTAGGGCAGCTGCCACAGAGCAACTTCAAGTATGGGGGCAAAGAAATAATGTTCATGTTGTTTCACAAGCTTCGGGTGATCCAAGTGCTGTTATTTTTGACGCTATCAACTCTGCGAAAGCAAAAAACATTGATATTGTGATTGCGGACACAGCGGGCAGATTGCCCACACAAAAACATTTAATTGACGAAATTACAAAAGTTAAACGTGTAATTAATAAATGTCACGCTGAAGCGCCTCACGAGATTCTTCTTGTATTAGATGCAAATACTGGACAAAACGCCATCAGTCAGCTCAAGATATTTAACGAGGCTCTAGGAATTACCGGTCTTGCTTTAACTAAGCTTGATGGTACCGCTAAAGGTGGAGTTATTGCAGCGATAGCCAAAGAAAAGCCTACCCCATTAAGATACATTGGCATTG
>Ga0255207_1000311_pt1 | contig 11738 bp, 14 predicted proteins | sample Miss_Miss_RepA_8_2_FD_183043 | JGI IMG/M metagenome (GOLD analysis project Ga0255207, IMG submission 183043) | Freshwater microbial communities from Mississippi River, Louisiana, United States - Miss_Miss_RepA_8d | ecosystem: Environmental > Aquatic > Freshwater > River | place: USA: Louisiana... | reverse complement strand
GACCGGCAAAAGCAAGCTAAGCCAGAATCGCGAGGCGCGAGATCGGCTAAATGCTGCCCAGACCTTGGACCTTCGCGGGCATAACGCAATGGCCGAGGCGATGCGTAACGCCTAAGTCACGGGGGGGCTTACATCAATGCACATTCGTCGATCCCAAGAGCGGGGCTTCGCTGATCACGGCTGGCTTAAGAGTTACCACTCTTTTTCGTTTGCAAATTACTACGATCCCCGCTTCATGGGCTGGGGCAACCTACGGGTGATCAACGAAGATCGGGTCGCCCCAGGGATGGGGTTTGGCACACATGGCCACCGTGATATGGAGATCATCAGTGTGGTGCTCTCGGGCAAATTGGCACATCAAGACAGTATGGGCAATGTGGAGACCATACCCGCCGGGGATATTCAACGCATGTCGGCAGGCACCGGCGTCACGCATAGTGAATTCAATCACTCACAAAACACAGAGACCCATTTCCTTCAGATCTGGATCGAACCGAGTCAGCGCGGCATCGCGCCCAGCTACGAACAGATTACGTTAAATCCTGAAGAAAAAACTGGCCAATTAAAACTGGCTGCCTCACCGGACCGCGACCAAGGCGGGCTAGCGATCAACGCCGATGCCCGGCTCTTCATCGGACAGTTTGATGGCACTCAGGCAGCCTGCTTGGCCATGGACCCGAGACGTAAGGCCTACGTTCACCTGGTTCGTGGCCGCCTGAATGTCAATGGCTTGGCACTCGCCGGTGGCGATGGCCTGATGATCGAGTCCGAAAGCGAAGTCGTATTAGAGGACGGAGATCATGCAGAAGTCCTGCTCTTTGACCTCGCGCCTTGACGGTTTTAAGAGTGGGCCTTTAGGTAGACCCTTAGGCGGGCCACTTGCAGGCGGTGACCTCGATTTCGACTTTCATCTCGGGCTTTAACAACTGTGCGATCACGATCGAGGCGGCCGGCCGAATCTCACCAAATGTCTTGCCCAGAATCGGAATAATCGTATCCGCATAAGCAACATCGGTCAGATAGTACGTAGCCCGAACTACATCGCTCATTGCAAAACCAGCCTGCTGCAGAGCGCCCTCAATGGTGCGAAGCGCGTTGGCGGTCTGCGTGGCAACATCTTCCGGCATCTCCATTTTGCTGTAGTCATATCCGGTAGTACCAGAGACGAAACAAAATGGGCCTTGCACTACGGCCCGCGAATAGCCCATCGCTTTTTCAAACGACGAGCCGGACGAAATCAAGGTTCTCATCTCAAATCCTTTTGCGGTGGGTCACGAAACGCTGCCAAAATCGGCAGGCCCACTAGTGTAAGCGAAGGATGCTAGAGCACCAGCACGGGCAGCCGCGAGTCAGCCATGACTTCTCGGGTCTCGCTGCCCATCAATAGGGCCTTCAGCCCCGACCGCTTGTGGGAATTCATCAGGATGACATCAGCGCCAGACTTTTCTGCGGCCTCGAGAATACCTGCTGTGATGTCGCTATTAAAGACATGAACATGGTCAACCTTGACGGAAGGCGTAAGCTTTTCGGCGATAGAGCGAAACATTTTGGCGGCGTAGCTCTCGCAGGCACGACGATGATCGGGCACCGTAATGTAATCCCCGCCAAAACCATTCTGCAAATAAAAGACCGCGGGCAGTGGGTCTGAAATATGGGCAAGCGTAATTTTCGCAGAGTCACGTTGCGCCATCGCAGAAAGCCTTGGAAAGTCAGCGTGCTCCACTGTGTAGTCATCCACCGGAATGAGATAGTGCTTAAACATGGCGAGCCCTCAGTGAATTGCGATCCGTTTACCAGCGCTCATCGAGCGCTTGGGCAGTGTGAGCTCCAGAATGCCATCCTGATAAGTGGCCTTGCAGCCTGCACTATCAACCTCTGAAGGCAGCTGAAAACTGCGGGAGACGGCGCCGTAAAAACGCTCGCTGCAGACCGACCGCTCGTTCTCAACTTTTTGGTCCATCTGCTTGACTTCGGCGCCAATCGTGATTCGCGCGCCATCGATATCAACCTGAATATCTTCTTTGCGCAGGCCCGGCATCTCCGCCTGAACTGTGAAATGCTGTTCATTTTCCCGAATGTCTACCGCAAAGTCTTCGGGCAGGGATCGGCCATGCAGGGGCCGCACGACAAAACTGGGCGACATCCAGTCATCAAAAAACTGTTTCATCAAATCATTGCGAATCCGGGCAAGGCTCGTCATGGGTCGGGCTCCAAAAAAAATAAAAATCAATGAGCCCTTAGCGTGCGCCATCTCGTAAAGAACGCGACACGGCAGGCGTGGAAATCAGCTCGACAGAGGATTGGATTCTGTAACGGGACTGGCCTGCTGATGAAACTTAATGAGTCCGCGGCGCTTTTCCACGACAGTCTCCAGCTGGTGATGCATTGCCGAGAATGCATCGCGTATCGCGATATAAACATCCTCGTGCTGCTGCCGATTAACAGCAAGCTCATAGCCCGGCAGCGTAATGTCGATCGAGACGCCATATGGCCGTCCCTGATGCTGATGTTTTTGCAGCTGCTCGATGCTCACGCGGCAGGCCATGAACTCTCCCGCAAAGGCCTCCAGCCGTCGTACCTGCTCGACCGCAATTTGCGTCAGACTTTCCGAGGGCTCAAAACCGCGAAACCGCAGATGTAAGGGTGTTTTCATAGACCGCATGCTGACAGCACGGCCGCCCGCGGCACCACTTCACGGTTGGAGAACCGTTATTCGATCCGGAGTGCCTCCACGGGACGCAGCCGTGACGCTTTCGCAGCCGGATACCAGCCGAAGAAAATACCAATTGCCGCAGAAAACCCAAAGGCAAGCGCAATCGAAGACACCGAGATCTCCACCAGCAGGCCACTGACCGATGCAATGAGCCAGGCGCCGGAGATGCCCAGAAATACGCCGGCCGCACCACCTGCGAGACAAATCGTTATGGCCTCAATCAGAAACTGCCGCAGAATATCGCGCTGCCGGGCACCAATGGCCATACGAATACCGATCTCACGAGTCCGCTCGGTCACACTCACCAGCATGATGTTCATGATGCCGATACCCCCAACCAGTAGCGACACCCCGGCAATGGAGCCCAATAAGATGGCCATGGCACCTGCCGCGACCGCGGCGGTCTGAGCGATCGCCGTCAGGTTTCGGACCGTGAAGTCGTTCTCCTGTCCTGGCGCTATCCGGTGGCGGGCCCGCAATAAGTCCGTCAGCTCCGCCTCTGCGGTGAGCATCTGCTCAGCAGAAGCCACCTGCACGAATAACAAATTGATGCTGCCGGGAAACGTGCTGCGAATCAGCTGCTGCCGTGCGGTGGTCAGCGGAATAAAGACCGCATCATCCTGATCACGACCATCCAGACTCTGGCCCTTACGGGCCAAGATGCCGATGACTGTAAAGGGCAGATTGCGAATGCGCATCGTTTTGCCGATGGGATCTTCATCACCAAACAGCTGCTTGGCAGTGGTTTGGCCAATCACGACGATGCGTGCATTCGAGCGCAAGTCCGCCTCAGAAAATAGATCGCCCTCCTCGGGCTCCCAGGAGCGAGTCGGAAAATACTCCGCGGTCACACCCGTCACCATCGCGCTCCAATTGGCATTGCCATAGCCCAACTGAAAGGAACGCATCACGATCGGTGCCACCCGAATCACGCCCGATACTGACCGGGCGGCAGCCGCGTCCGATAGCGTTAAGGTCTGGGCGGCGCCGGCACCGAAACGCACACCCCCCGAGGTCTGTGAGCCGGGAAAGACCACCAGCAGGTTGCTGCCCATACTGCTGATGCTTTGATTGACGAGCGCCTGTGCGCCCCGTCCTACCCCCATCATGATCACTACCGCTGATACGCCGATGATCACGCCCAGCATGGTGAGCGAGGTTCGCAACCGATTGGTCGAGAGTGCCCGCAGGGCCTCTTGGAGAACCTGAGGCGCATTCATGCGGCAACCACCCGCTCTGCAAGGCCCTGCGCAACCGGCCCATCGAAAATCACGCGGCCATCTTTCAGTCGAATGAGTCGTTGACCGAATCGCGCAATATCAGGCTCATGAGTCACCAGAACCACAGTGATCGACTGCTCGCGATTTAAGCGCTGAATCAGACCCATGATTTCTTCAGAGGTGGCGGTATCCAAATTTCCAGTGGGCTCATCCGCAAGCAGGACCGAGGGATTCATGACCAAGGCCCGGGCAATGGCCACTCGCTGCTGCTGGCCGCCCGAGAGCTGATTGGGTAGCCGCTGCGCCAAATCCGCCAATCCGGTCAGTCGCAGCTTTTCTTGGGCCCGCTGCAGGGCTCGCTCACGGCCCTCCCCTGCGTAAACCATCGGCAGGGCGACATTGTCAATCGCTGACATGCGCTTGAGTAAATTAAAACCCTGAAACACAAATCCAAGCTGCCGATTGCGAATGGCTGCCAACGCATCAGGCGCCAAGCCACTGACCTGCTCCCCCGCCAATACGTACTCACCGCGGGTGGGCGAGTCCAGACAGCCCAGAATATTCATTAGTGTGGATTTCCCTGAACCCGACTGGCCCATCAAGCAGACAAATTCGCCCGATGCGATTTCGAGCGACACGCCATGCAACACGGGTACCGGCGGAGCGCCGGCAGTTTCATACTGCTTGTGAATATCGATGAGCCGAATCAGGGATTGCGGCATCGTTAAAACATCCGGAATCGAAATCCGCTGGTTTGATTATTTGCAGGCGCTGCCACGGCTCGAACAACGATCTCGTCACCTTCAGAGAGCCCCTCTAGGACCTCGGTAAAGCGCCCATCCGTGATGCCAATCTTGATTTCTTTCGCAACCAGGGCGCCCGACTCACCAATGACATGCACGCGCGGCACCTGAGCTGACGCACGGCGGCCCTTTTCAGGCGGCACCGGAGCAGATGCTGCTGCCGCGTCTTGCTCGGGCGGACGAAACCGCAATGCGGCTGCGGGCACGCGCAGCACACGCTCTTTCCGATTGGTCACGATCGCCACCTGGGCAGTCATGCCAGGCAGCAGAATTCCATCTTTGTTATCCACATTGATCACAACGTTGTACGTCACGACATTCTGCAGCGTTGTCGGATTAAGTCGCACCATTCGAACCTTGGCAGTGAACTCTTGCTCACGAAATGCATCCACGGTAAAGCGCACGGGCTGGCCGGGCTGAATGGGTCCCACATCGGCCTCGGAGACCGAGGTATCAATCTGCATGCGTCTCAGATCGCGGGCGATTTGAAAAAGTGTCGGTGTTTGAAAGCTTGCGGCCACCGTCTGACCGACATCAATACCCCGATTCACCACAATGCCATCAATGGGCGAGCGGACTTTGCTGTAGCCGAGATTGGTACGGTCTCGCGAAATCTGAGCCTCAATTTGTGCGACCTGGGCCCGCGCAGTCTCCACATCTTTTCTCAAGCCATCTAAAGCGCCATCGGAAACAAAGCCCCTGGACTTCAGGTTTTCGTTGCGCTTTAACGCAAGCTCTGCGTTATTCAAAACCGCACGGGCTGATGCAAGATTGGCTTCGGACTGGCGAATCTGCGCCTCCAAAATGGCGGGATCCAGTTCGGCCAACAACTGGCCCGCCTTCACCGGCTGATTAAAGTCCACATGCAGCTTAAGTACCGTGCCCGAGATCTGGGTACCCACATTGACGAGCTCCACCGGATTTAAGGTGCCGTTGGCCGCTACACGCTGCACGATGGCGCCCTGATCTACCTTGGCCGTCACCCACTTGGGCTTCTCCTCGTCCGGCGACCACCACCAGTAGACGGCTGCCGCACAAAGCGCTGCGGCTGGCAAGAAAATTTTGAGATATCTCATGATTCAAGAAAGTGGGGGGAGCATGCCACAGCCGGAGAATTCCGCACTGCAACAGGTGGGGATTTTCCCTGATTTTATGGGCCAAAACCCGTCAAATGCTGCGGTGCATATAGATTGCCTCAGGCTGCACCCGATCTAATGACCAAGCCTGTTTCAAAAGGCTCAAAACATCAAAGTACCGCCCCAAGGAGGCATCATGAAACTCACCAAAATCGCTGCCGGACTCGTTATGGCAGGGCTTGCCACAGCCAGTTTTGCCCAGGCCCGCCCAGACAATCTGAGCACGCTCAAGCAGTTCAAGGTCGCCACAACCGACCTCAACATACCAACCGTTCCGCAAGAAGGGAAAAATGCCGCTGCGATCCGGGAAAACCTGAAACGAGTCAAACTGCCGCCCGGCTTCAAGATCGACCTGTTCGCAGTCGTACCCGATGCACGCCATATGGCTGTCGCCCCCTCGACCAATATGCTCTTCGTCGGAACGCGTAAAACGACCGTATGGGCTGTGACCGACCGGAATAGTGACGGGGTTGCCGATGAAGTCAAATCATTTGCGCCTTCTTTGAAATTCACCAATCCCAACGCCGTCTGCTGGACTCGAGACGGTTTTCTGATTGTCGTTGAACACAACCGTGTTTTGAATTTCCCGGCCGCTGAATTTTTCTACGAGGGCCCGGATGTCGCGGTCATCGAAGTGGTGCCCCAGGGCGGACTGATTCCCGTTGAGGAGGAATCCTTTAACCATGGCGCGCGCACCTGCCGTATCGGACCGGATGGACTTCTCTACGTTACCCTCGGTCAACCCTATAACGTTCAGCCCGCCGGAAAAATCGATCTCTACAACCGCATTGGAATTGGCGGAATCATCCGAATGAACGCTTTTGATGGCAGTAAGCGTGAAGTCTTCGCCCGCGGTGCACGTAACTCAGTCGGAATGGACTTCAATCCCCGCAACGGCCACCTGTGGTGGACCGATAATCAGGTCGACGGTCTTGGCGACGATATTCCGCCCGGTGAACTGAATCGCTCCACCAAAGCTGGGGAGCACTTCGGCTTCCCTTACTGGAACGGTAGGTTCAAAGTGGCAGGCTCACCGGCCGCTCCAGACCTAAAGGACATGAAAGAGCCCGCCGGCGCGATTGCTCCCCAGGTGGAGTTTCCTGCTCACCAAGCGCAGCTTGGGATGGCCTTCTACACTGGCAGCCGCTTCCCCGCGAAATACCGTGGCGGAATGTTCGTCGCAGCGCACGGCTCATGGAACCGAACCAAGCCCAGCGGTGCAGAGGTGCAGTTTGTTCCCCTCAATGCGGATGGAAGCGCTGGCAAGATGGAGGTCTTTGCGTCCGGATTCCTCGACCCGGAGACCGGTCTTTATCGCGGGCGGCCAGTCGATGTTGCGGTGATGAAAGACGGCTCTCTGTTGGTTTCGGATGACTTCGCTGGAGCGATTTATCGCATTAGCTACATCGGCGAAGATAAAAAATAAACGTCTTACGCTGTAAATGAGGCAAGGGGGGCATTGCTGCCCCCCTTGTAGTTGTAGCGACCTGAAAAGAGCAGATCTATGAAGAGTTTTGGTTTTGTCACGATCACACTGCTCACCCTTCTGACCAATACAGCAGCATTGGCCTCGGGTGATGCGCAGGCTGGTAAAACAAAGGCCCAATCGTGTGTGGTCTGCCATGGCGTCGCCGGCATTTCCAGTCAGCCTGCCACACCGCATCTTGCGGGTCAGCCGGCACTCTATATCAATGAGCAGCTACAAGCATATCGAAGTGGTAAGCGACAAAACGCCATCATGTCGGTGATTGCCAAACCACTCACAGATCGCGACATCCAGGACCTGGCGGCCTGGTACGCCTCAATTGAAATCCAAGTAAAGCAATGAGACACGCTGTGTTGCCCACGCAAACCACCCCAATTGCCGCTGCAATCTCGGCAGCCCTGCTGATCTGCACGCCGAGCAACGCCCACGCTCAGGCGCTCGAGGATGTCGTGGTCTCTGCTAGCCGGACGGAGCAGAGAAGTTTTGATGCGCCCGGCTCGATTCAATCTGTGGATCGCGAGTCTATTCAGTCTCGTGGGCCCCAGATCAATATCAGCGAGGCGCTTGCGGAGATCCCCGGTATCCACGTCGCGAACCGTAACAACTTCTCCCAAGACCTGCAGATTTCTATTCGTGGATTCGGATCGCGCGCACCGTTCGGCGTCCGCGGGGTGCGACTTCTTATTGACGGAATTCCACAAACACTGCCTGACGGACAGGGACAGTCCTCACAGTTCGCACTGACTTCAGCCGAACGTATTGAAGTGCTCAAGGGACCGCTTTCGCTTCTATACGGCAACGCTGCCGGAGGCGTTGTGCAAGTCTTTACCCGCAGCGCTTCCGAACGGCCGGAATTTTCGCTCGCCGGCTATATGGGAAGCGATGGACTATACCGATCAAGCGTTCAGTACACAGAAAAACGCGGGGCCTACGGGCTCGTTGCCGATCTGTCAGCGGTCGAGAGCGATGGATTTCGCGCCTTTAGCGCAGCGCGTCGGCAGCAGTTCAATGGCAAGATTGAACATCGTGAGGGCCCATCAGCAACCATCATGGTTGCAAACGTGCTCCGCAACGACTCGCAAGAACCCGGCTCGCTTACGCGGGCCGAATTTCTTGCCAATCCCACCCAGGCAGTGGCCGCAAATGTCGCCAATCGGTTTGGCAAAGTCTTTGAGCAGGGATCGCTTGGCCTGCTACGCGAGCTCCAAGTATCGGAGTCCCGAAAAATCAGCGCTCGAGCCTACTGGGGCTACCGGTCACTGGATAATCCGCTTGGCCCGGCAACCTCCAGTACGGGATTCAGCATGATCGAGCGTCAGTTTTATGGACTGGGAGCAACACTCAGCGAACGAGCGCAATTGGCCGGCATTCCGACACTCACTCTTCTGGGGGTGGAGGCCGATGCCGTCGATGACGATCGTACCGCCAGGCAAAACCTTGCAGGCTCCCCCGCCGGACCGCTCGGCCGACAGGAACGAAATCTGGCCCGAAACACGGATGCGATATTTCAATCCCAGCTTTTTCTCAACGACCGATACACCGCAACGGCCGGATTCCGAGTGAGCCGAGTACTACTCGAAGTCCGGGACCAGTTTCTCGCCGACGGCAATGGATCGGGTCGGCGATCCTATACCGGGGTATCTCCGGTGCTCGGGTTGACCCGCCATGTCTCACCCACCTTAAATACCTTCCTTCAGTTTGGACGGGGATTTGAAACACCGACACTGAATGAGGTGCTCTACACACCAAATGCCACATCGACACCGACCAACAACTTTTACTCAGGCCTTGGTGCCGCCCGCAGCCAGCAAGTTGAAATCGGTATGAAGTGGCGGCCTGACGCCAAAACCCGGCTGGATGCATCGCTGTTTCAGGCACGAACCCGAGATGACATTGTTCCCTTCTATCTCTCCACCTCCTCATCAGCATGGCAAAACGCCGACACCCAGCGCTACGGCGCAGAGTTGTCCGGCCTGACGATCGTTGACCAACTCTGGGCCATCCGGGGGGCGCTCTCGATCATCAACGCCACCTATCAAGAGTCCTTGGCGACAGTGCGGGCGACCTCGACCTCGCTGGTCACTGTCGAGTCCGGAAACACAATGCCAGGCGTTCCACGGTCCCGCGCCTTTGCCGAACTGGCGTGGCGATCGAGCGGCTGGATACAACGGCCCACGAGTAATTTTTCAGAGGGTGGCTTGGAATGGATTGCAGTCGGAGATATGCAGGCAAACTCTGCGAATACTGAAAAGGCATCCGGCTATGAGCTCATCAGTGCCCGATTGGCAACCCACCTTCGCAAAGGCCCCCAGCAAATCAGCTTATTTGCACGCATCGACAATCTTCTGGACCGTCGCTATGTGGGCTCGGTGGTCGCTGATCAGGCTTTTCTTCGCTTCTACGAGCCCGGCACTCCGCGTAACTGGCTACTCGGACTCCGCTACACCCTCTCGCACTGATTGGGCCTTGCTTTACACATACGCGAGCCATCGGCCCAGCCCGATCACGACCGCCCAGCCGAGTGCTGAGACGACCGCCTGAAGACGTAGCAAGGGCGCAGGCGGGCCGAGCCCAACATTGCCCTGCTGGCTTGGAATACGGAGATGCAGCGAAATGGCATTTAATCCCAGCAGCATCAGAAGTGTCATCTTCAACACAAAGAGTGTTGACGCAATAAATTCCGACGGGTGGGCAATAAACATCAAAAGCCCGGTTGCACCGGCCAGCGCGAAGCCGGAGATCGTAACCGGCACCGCAAACCGCAGCAGCGGCCGCAGCTCGAGGCCACGCCCAAGGCCGAGTAAGCGCAGGTCCACCAGCAGAATCGAGCCGAATAAGGCGCCAACGCCCCAGAGATGAAGCGTCTCAACGGTCGGGTACAGCCAAAGCGACTCTCGCATCACCTGCGCAATCCAGAGGCCCTCGATCGCCTGCATGGGCTGAGTCACGCTTTGGGCCTGTCGGCGGTCAGCGCAGCTCTACAGTCTTGCCATCGGCCGTGATGCGTTCGGCACGCATCTCATCGGCCTTGCTGCGATGGGGATAGCCCTCGACAGTGACGGTAGCCCCCGGCGCGATTGCTGTCTTCGCAAGGCCACGATTCTCCATACGAAACGGGGGCGCCAGCACCGCCATCCACGTCTTGCCCTCGGCCTGCAGTCGCACATAACCATGGGGATGCTCATATCCGCTTTCCATGACCTTGCCAGTGAGCTTGAAACCCTTGTTCGAATCGTATTCGGACCAGCCGTGGTGGGCATAGGCTGCCGGCCCGACCGTCAGCACGACTGTCAATGCAATGCCAATTCGAACAATGAACGGTTTCATGGGAGACGCTCCTAAGCGAGTTCTTCGTAAAGCGGCAGCGTCAAGAACTCTGAAAAGTCTGTAGAGGTCGACATCTGCTCAAAAATCTTCGCAGCTCGCTCATAGGTCGACGTGTCCGAGGCGCCCGAACTGGTCACTGAGGCCTTGACCTTCACCAGTTCCTCAGCAATCAGGTTGCGGACCACGTCAGCCGTAATCTTTCTGCCGTCCTCCAGCTTGCCTTTCGGCGAGCGAATCCACTGCCACACCTGCGAACGAGAAATCTCTGCCGTTGCTGCGTCTTCCATTAAGTTATGAATCGGTACACAGCCATTGCCGGTCAGCCATGAGCCGAGATAATGAATGCCCACATTGATATTCATGCGCAGGCCAGCCTCTGTGATGGGGGTCTCCGGCGCAAAATTCAGCAAATCGGCGGCGGACACATAGACGTCCGGCCGCTGCTTCTCAATCTGGTTGGGCTTATCGCCAAGCACCGCCACAAACTCCTTCATCGCGGCCTCCACCAGGCCCGGATGGGCCACCCAGCCACCGTCATAGCCATCGGTTGCATCACGGCGCTTATCACTGATGATCCCCTGCATGGCGATCTCGTTTTTTGCAGGATCATTTTTAATGGGAATCAGCGCGCTCATGCCGCCAATGGCCGGCGCATTACGTTTGTGGCAGGTCTTGAGCAGCAGCAGGGCATAGGCCCGCATAAAGGGGGCTGTCATGGTGACCTTCGCCCGATCCGCTAGGCAGAAATCATGATCCATTTTGAATTTCTTGATGCACGAGAAGATGTAATCCCAGCGGCCCGCATTCAAGCCCGCGCTGTGTTCGCGTAGCTCGAAGAGAATCTCGTCCATTTCAAAGGCAGCAGTAATGGTCTCAATCAGCACCGTGGCCTTGATCGTGCCGCGGGGGATTCCAAGCTCCGCCTCGCACATGCTCAGGATGTCATTCCAGAGCCTGGCCTCTTGGTGGCTTTCGATTTTGGGCAGATAGAAATAAGGGCCCGAGCCACGGGCAATTAGCTCCTGGGCATTGTTGTAGAGATAAATTGCGATC
>Ga0255207_1000290_pt1 | contig 12389 bp, 14 predicted proteins | sample Miss_Miss_RepA_8_2_FD_183043 | JGI IMG/M metagenome (GOLD analysis project Ga0255207, IMG submission 183043) | Freshwater microbial communities from Mississippi River, Louisiana, United States - Miss_Miss_RepA_8d | ecosystem: Environmental > Aquatic > Freshwater > River | place: USA: Louisiana... | reverse complement strand
GTCCCCAGCAGCCAGGCACACCAGTGTGAGACCTTTGTTGGGTTCATCTTAGACATTCAACTCTCCTCGTTTCAAGGTTTGGTGGGCGTAGCGGGTGCTGCGTCGGGTTGTCGTTTGGATGGCTGCTCAATCGACTCCGATGGTTGCGATTCCATCAGGCCATCCACCATGAATTCAGCACGCGATGGCGGCCTGAAACTGTCTGTGGGCAAGGCGAGGGCCGTTTCGGCTGTTTTAGCTAAACGGGGGGTCACCACAAACAGCAATTCAGACTTTTCGGTTTGAAACGCGGTACTGCGAAACAAGGTCCCCAAAATTGGCAGTTCGCTCAAAATGGGAAAAGCCCGAATCGCCTCGGTGACATTACTCTTGATTAAACCGCCAATCGCAAAGCTCTCGCCATCTCTGAGCTGAACGGTAGTTGAAGCACGCCTTGTGGTGATGGAAGGCAGGACACTGACCTGCCCGTTGAGCGCTTTGACCGTGGCACCCAACTGCGACAACTCGGAGACTTCAGGTGTCACTTTCAGATTGATCAAGCCGCCCTCTAGGACAGTTGGTATAAAGCTCAAACCCACGCCGTACTCTTTTTCTTGCAAGGTAATGGCATTGCTGATGCCTCCTTGGGGTACGGGTATGTAGATTTTTCCCCCAGCAAGAAAAGAGCCCTCTTGACCGCTGATGGCCGTGATGGTGGGTTCAGCTAATATCTTGACCAAACCCTTTTTCATTTCTGCCGTCAAGGTAATGGTTGTCATGCCGTTTGCACGAGCTGCTGTCAGAGCCGTGGCGCCCCCAGATAAAAACTGCGAGAGCAAAGACACCGAGGTACTTCCCATCGTTCGAGTAAGATTGATGTCTACGCCCAATTCATCGAGCAGGGTGCGCGACACTTCGGCCACCTTAACTTCGAGCATGACCTGTTGAGACCCCTCAACATGAAGCAAGTTGATGACTTTTTTACCCCCGGTGTATGCCTCTGCAAGACTCACAATTCGGTGTGCTTTAACAGCATCTGGTACACGCCCGCGCAACACCACCGTGTCGGCCATCACATCAACCGATAGGGGCTCGTTGGTAGGTACCCATTTGGCGAGTCGAGACTGCAACATTCCTGTGTCTAACCCTACTATTACATCGCGCAAGTTAGTTTTGCCGTTACCAGACCAAACAATCAAATTGGTAATGCCCGTTTTCTTCCCCAGCACATAAACCTCTTGGGCGTTGATCAAGGCGACATCGACCACATCGGGGTTGCCTATGGCGATGCGCAGTGCGGGTTCAGAAAGCCTCAAAAGCATGGACTTACCGCCGCTCAGGGAGATAGCGGGCAACAACTCGACAGGAGCTTGGGTTGTCGGGGATATGTCTGAAGAGACAGCGCCAGTGACGACGGGTTGGCTTGTTGAAGGGGCGATGGGGATCTGCTTATCGGCAGACCATGCAGGCATGACAATGATCCATGCTGCGAGCAGTTTAAGCGCGGTGAAGTGCTTATCAAATCTTTTCATATTGATGTCATTCATTTACAAACGCGGTTTACTCGACTGACTCTTGGAATTTCGTCATACCGCGAATCACCTCCATTTTTTCAGTTGGCTTTGTCTGTTGGCTCAGACTCGCAGGCTTGATCACGCGTAAGGTCGAGGAACGCAGTGGATCGGTTTGCTTGACCGGTATCGACAAGACCTTGGACTGTTGAGCCTGTGAGATGCTCTTTTGCAACAGATCCACTTTGCGCGAACCAAGTGTTTCCACGCTGGCCAAGTCGATCTGGCTGCGCAAAATAAGTGACAGGGAACCGACGCTTCTGGCAACGTCGATAATTTCAGCTTCCTGTGGGGTTACTTCAAGGGTCACGGCACTAACGACGCGAGGCTTGTTTTCAGTGCTAGCAACATCTTGTGCAACTGCCAACACCTGAATCCTCTCGAGCACAATTTTGGAGACCGAGTTGTCTTTATCCGGAATGTTGGCCATAACGTCCACATAATTGCCAGGCAAAGCAAATCCGGCGACACCCACAACCTCGTTCACCTTCACAGTAACGGCGCGCTTACCTTCCTTCAAAACCGAAGACAGTCCGCCTTGCTGTCCCAACGCAGCCAATTTGCTGACCAGAATGGGCTCCCCTCGCAAAATGGGCATGTTGATAACGCGACCATGAACCTGTTCCATAGCATGTAAAGGCGATTGGATAGGTGCCGAAGCGGGCCAGCTGACCGTCTCCAGCATGGCAGGCTGTAATCGAGTTCCCACTTCAAGATCTCGCGTCGCGACGACCACTTTGATCGTGTCCGCATCATCTTTCTGCTTCAACCAGATCGACGCCATAGACACTGTGGCCAGCGAAAGGGCTGCGGCCACAGCAATGATCAGAATCGGTCGATTGTTCATACGTTTCCTGTTTCAAAATCAGTGATGCCTTGGCTACGTGGTGCCTACGTAATAGGCCGCGACACCCAACCCAACAGCCAGCGCATATGGGACACGTTCGTTTGTAACCTTTCTAATTAGTGGCTGCCCTGGCGAAGGCCACCGCCCTTCCCTGATGTGTTCTGCCAAGCCGTTACGCAGGTTTATCAAAACTGTGACCATATTGGATTTCCAGATACCCCAGGCGACGGATAACAAGCCCCCAGCTAACAAGATGGCGACGCAGATTTTGGCCATGTCGGGCCAACCGACAAATAGACCAACAGTTGCGATCAGTTTGACGTCACCGGCACCCACCATCCTGAATAAATACAAAAACAAGAACACCAGAAAACCGGTCATGCCACCCAACAGTGCCGCATCGAGACCGATGCCCCAAGGCGTCAGCGAAAAGCCCAAAGCTGTCAAAACTGCGCAGAGCACCAAGGTATTGGGTATTTTTCTCGTACGCCAGTCGTACCAGATAGCCAACACCAGCAGCGCACTCAAAGCCACTAGGTTGACTAACTCTAAGTTGCGGGAGGACATGCGTGGTTTCCGGGTTCTACTAACTCACTTTAAGGAAAGACGGCTGTTGAAAGTCGCGTAGAAATTCGGGTAAATAAAGCACCCAATTCCGTGCCCAGCGCCGTCGCGCCTACAGCGATGCCCAAGGCGACTAAAGCTGCGAGCAGGCCATATTCAATAGCAGTTGCCCCCGACTCATCATTGATGAATGTTTGAATGTGATTTCTCATGCTTAGTGACTCCAGATAAATGTTGACGAACTTCAATCTGTATGAATCTGCAAGCGCTCATCACAGATTTGCAACGGTGATTGCTTTTGTTGATCACCGTGATACGACTCTATGAGTGGGACATCATTTCGTCTGTTAGCCCTCCTACATATCCCACGAGATATTCAAACTGACCGAAGACAAACAGGTTGGATGCCTCAGGCAGCACCAACCCGTCGGCCATCTGCCCACACACGCGCTTTCGCGCGCTGTGCAGCCTTCACCCTATGAATGTCTGACATGAAGGATTGTGTGTACGACCACATACCTTGATGTGTTTTCCGAAATCTTCCTGATTCAGTGCGCTGCCCAACGGTTCTCGGAGATCTCTTCTCTTATGTTTGTAATCAAGGCGTGCCCATTTTTCAGCTGCATGCGCCCCCTAAATGATTCGAAGGATTTCTCTAATGACTCAAACTATGGAAGATGAACCGATGGATTCAGACAAACGCGATCTATTCACCCAAATCATGAGGCTGCAGTTCGGTCAAAAGGGCACGGCCACGGTTGAATTCGGCTTGCTTTTACCTTTGCTGCTGTTGATCGTATCTGGCATCATCGAATTCGGTTTTGCGCTCTATGACAAAGCCGTGATCACCAATGCAAGCCGCGAAGGCGCGCGTGCCGGAATTGTGTTGCGGGTACCCGCCGTCACCCCCGCCGAGATCACCGACCGGGTGACCAACTACACCGGTACCGCATTGCTGGGTTTAGGCGCCGCCAGTCTTGTCACGGTGGACTTCCCTGTGCAAAGCAACCCCGCCCATCTGGCGGTACGCGTGACTTATACCTTCAGGGGTTTGGCCTTGGGAAAGCTGTTGAACGCTATGGATGCGCCTCTGGTTTTGACATCGACCACAGTTATGGTGCGAGAATAATGAACAGACACAGACATCCATATGCACAACGGGGTGCAGTCACTATGCTGGTGGCTTTGATGATTCCGGTTTTTCTAGGCATCGCGGCCTTGGTGATCGACGTGGCGTACTTGCAATTCGTTCGCAATGAACTTCAAAATGATGCGGACGCCGCTGCACTGGCTGGTGCTAAACAACTGCGCAGTACCACTTCAGCCTCACCGCAATGGTACGCTGCAGAAACTGCGGCATTTACCGCCATTTCGCTTAATTCGGCCGACGGCAAAAGGCTGTCTATGGGCACGGCCCAATCTGGCTACTGGAACCCTACAAAAGCCAATGCGGGCTTGCAAATGCTGCCCATGACCCCGACCGTCAACGAAGTTCCTGCCGTGCAGGTCACTTTGAGCAAAGGCCATGGACAAAATGATGGTGAAGTACCCACGTTTTTCGCCCGCATTTGGAACATGATGTCGACCTCGGTGACCGTCACGGCCGTCGCCGGCTTGACCAGCCCTGACACTATCGAGCCCGGCGGCTTGTTTCCTCTTGTAGCGAGCCAATGCATTTTCGATACCTACTGGGACAACAAATCAACACCGCCAGGCCCTAAGCTGAATCCTGCGACAGGCAAGCCATTTGAATTGGTACTGGAGGCCTACGATGCCAAGCCCAAAGACCTTTGTAAAACTTTTCAGTGGTCTTCTATGCTGACCGATAAAAACGATGTTCAGACGTTTAATACGCTAGTCAAAGAGGGAAACCCTGTCTCCATCAGTATCGGCCAAAAAATCTGGATAGAGCCCGGCGCTAAAGTCACCTTGTTTGACACGGTAGAAGCCTGTAGTGCCGCCAACACCAAGTCGTGTGAGTACGTGACTTTGCCCATGGTAAATAGCATCGCTGGTCATTCAGACGTCCCTATTTCCAGTTTCGCCTGTGCGCGCATTGTTAATGCATCCAAAAACAACAAAACCATCACCATTCAGCTTAGTATGCAGTGCCCCCAACCGCCCTCTAGCGGCGTTGGTCCCAACTTTGGTGCGGTCTCTCCACCAAGTCTTTTCAAATAGTTATGACATCTATTTATTAACGATCGCGCAGAAAACACATGTGCACACTGTCTTCAGTGCACTTGAGTACTACAACTAAAAGGTACTGAAGCGACTTAGTCTTTATCTCGCCGAAATAAAGCGGGTAGCTCCTGGGGCATTGCTCCCGGCTGAGTCTAAATCATTCCAGCTAAAACTTGTGGGGAGCTGGAGCCTATATCGTGGCAACAGGATTTTTGGACAAGGACGCCATTTAATTCAAACAAGACTAAATTATCAACACTTATGTCAACCATATCGATAAAAAGTACGCACATAGCCCGACAGGGTACTAGCTGCTTAGCGGAAAAAAGTAAAAAACAGGGCCAATACTGATGGTCAAATCAGTTCTCCAAGCTTAAAAGTCGGATTTTTCACATATAGCAGCAAGCATTTCTCCTACATTTGCTCTGCTAGGCTCATTTCTTTAAAGCCGTCGAATGAAAGGAATCGATCGGCAGGGATCTGTGGGTAAGCATCCTGTCGCCGCTAATCACGTCCCTTAGTAAAAATAGATGCTGGGCCATATTTGTGGATGCTTCTGCCCGAATATTTATTTCCTACTCTGTTCGTAGCAGAAGTCGGGTTTACACCTCCTTAGCATCGGCACCTAAACGCCCTAAGTTAGCTTGGATGTTTCGCACACTGGATAGCCACTTCTGGTAGCGACGCGAGTATGCAGGCGCTTCTTGGGCATAAAGAGGCCAGCCTTTGCCAATGCCTCACATTGACTTATTACGATCGGGACCTCCATCCAGCATTCAAATGTCTTTCTAACGAGCCTGCCACCAAGTGAATGGGTACGCTGGAGGGATCGTATACACATTCACCACTTTCGCGCCGGTGAGTTAATTTCCCCGCAAGGTGCAAGCGCAACCTACGCTTACTTCCCCGTCAACTGCCTAATTGCGATCACACTAAAAGGGCCTGACCAAGAGGAAATCCAGATCGCTTACATTGGGCGCACCGGTGTTTTTGGGCTCTCACCGAACGCTTCTGCACCAACCGATGAAGCACGCATCATTCGGCCGGGTAGCGCCTATAGAATCACACGTGCGTGGATTCAGGCCGAAATTGAAACCTCTGCCACCTTAAGAACCTTCCTTCACGCGTACTGGCACGTCCAACTTGAGCAAAGCCAACGAGACCTCTTCTGTAGCCGACACCACAGCTTACGGGAGCAGTTTTGTCGCTTGATCCTGAGTCTTATCGATATGATTGCTGAGGATGTCATTGACTTCACTCAAACCGACTTCGCCTTAACCATGGGCATTCAGCGTGAGACCATAAATGCTATTGCTAAGGATCTGAAAAACAATCGCGTGATTGCCTACTCACGCGGCCAACTCAGAGTGCTTGATCGCAGTAAGCTCGAGACTAAGGCCTGCGTGTGCTACGAAAAACAAAAAAGAAACTTCAAAGTTACGCCCGCTACGAAATAATTGTGTTTCAAAGACTGATGTTTCAGATGCATCAGGCGATCCAATGTATTTCGCCCTTGAACCACTCGAGTACTGACTTAGTTTACCCCTGACTATGCCTGTAAGCTTATAACCCACTCGCTTCGTTTCTTATCAATTAACTGCTTCCGCTATACTTTTCATACTTTTTTGTTGTTATCACTTTTCGATTTTTCACGTATACCAAAACTCAGTCGCATGCAGATAATTCATACTTCGAAAGAGACCGCGCGCACGAGAGAGACTTTGCTATATGCACAAACACTCTCACAAGCATAGAATCGCTCCGAACTTAGTTCCTCCAATGTTTAAACTCGTGAAACTTAGCCTAGGATATAACCATTTCAAGGCTAAAAAGAGTAAGACGCTCTACAACCCAAAGCGAGGGATTCTTGATGGGATCAAAAACATATTATTTTTCACCGATCGTTTTATCTTTTATATGTTACACACCAATCGTACCAGCACAGACGCTTGATTCGGCATTTGTCGTTGCACGACAGCCTAACTTCGTGACGGTGATCCAACAACAGTGCCAGCAAGTACAGATCCCCGTTCACAGCAACACACCAACAGTTGGAGGCGCCATCGTCGGAAGCGTCATCGGCGCAGCGCTAGGCAGTCAGATGGGTCGTGGTGATGGAAGAACAGTTGCCGCTGCCGTTGGGGCGGTTTTGGGTAGCCAGCTTGGCTCACAGTCGGAGCAGGCCAATAGCTTTGCATTCCGTAATGTTTGCTATACCGTTCCAATAAACATCCAGCAAGGCGAGATTATTACCTTTGAATACCGGGGCAATCGCTTTAGCCATCAGTTTCCTTAAAAGTACTTCTGGCGCCCTTCCAGGACGGGGACCCCAGCCGGTTACACTCGAATCAAATACAACACTTGAATCAACGCGAAGTCACGCGACCGTCTGCTACATCGATAGTTTTCCCACACTTAGCAGATAGCGCGGGATGTGAGTAACAAACAAAACTGTCGCTCCCTGCTCTATACTAACGGATTGCAATAGATTGAATACGAAATCGGCATTTTGTGTATCGAGATTTCCCGTAGGTTCATCCGCCCAATGTCAAGGCCGGATTCATTGCCAAGGCACGTGCTACGGCAACTCGCTGTTGCTGACCGCCAGACAGATGGGTCTGTATTCCGGACCGTAGAGCACCGAGTGATCTGGGGCTTACCCCTCCAGGCAATCATCTGCTTGAGCTCTCTGATCACGCGCCCTGAGGGCAATGAGAAGTCAGCTTCGATCCCAATAGCCTCTCGGTTGTAGTAGTCAATCACATTGAGTAGCCTGAACATTCTACCGTCTTCAAGCTGATCATGCATAAAGTCGCATCGACCAAACCTGATTGATTTCATGAGGCACTTTTAGCGCCTGTGGCTTCTCCCGGATCAACCGCTTACGGGGTTTGATTCTCAAACTCAGCTCTAACGCCTTGTAGACCCTGTATATGCGCTTATGGTTCCACTTGAATCCCTTGAGGTTTCGCAAGTACAAATAGCAAAGGCCAAAGCCCCAATTGCGGTTGTTGTCGGTCAGTTTGATCAGCCAGGTTGCAATCGCTTCATTATCTGGATCGAGCTTACGTTCGTAGCGGTAGCAAGACTCACCGATCCTAAAGGCCTCGCAAGCCACTCGGACACAGACCCCCTGGCTCAAAACAGGTTGACACGTTCCGGACCCTACGTTCCCTCACAGCGGCTACGGCCATCTCTTTGCGTTGAGATGGCCTCACCATTTTATTCAAGCGCCTCCGAGACGATCTCGGCCTTGAGCTTCTCCTGAAGGTACATCTTCTTGAGCCGCCTGTTTTATTCTTCAAGCTCTTTCATAAGCGACATCATCGACACGTCCATGCCACCGTACTTGGCTCGCCACTTGTAAAAGGTGGGCCGTACTGATGCCCATGTCTCGCCAAAAATCGGGTACCCCAATGCCAGCCTCCACGCGCTTTAACCACTGATTGAAATAACAGAACAGACCCTCTGGCCCTAGAAGAGCTTAGCTCAGACTTCAACCTCATTGCACTGAATCTTTTCGATTAGTCTTCAAAAGACTGAGGAGATAATCGAGTGAGATACCTACTATTCGTGAAGACTCCTGAACCTCCACCTCATTAGCCACCAATGCCTTGGTGCCAAGCGGAGTGATGTCTCCGGCTACTTCAATCGGAACATTATCGGCGAGCGTTAAGGCGAGAGTTTTTGACCGATTTAATTCGCCCGCAAAGACATTCATATCACTATGCGTACAAGACCTAACTCCGACTCGATCGTGAACGGATTGCAACCTAGGACCGTGTTGCGAACTGATGAAAGGAGTAAGAGCACCAATACCGGACTTTTTTGCGGTCCACTTTAACCTATCAGATGCAGTAATTAATTGAAATTTATCAACATGTTTTTTAGCAACTTTTATATCCATTGTCTGTCCTTTAATATATACTTTTTACCGTTCTTAACTTATGCCCCACATAAAAGCAAGAACGTATACTCTTCCACCGATCCCCGCTCAATGAGAAACCAACGAGTCACATTTCTATCTTGAAAAGTCTCTGCCCCCTTCGCCATTGGCTCTGCAAACTCTACGTAATACATGCTTCTCCACTGCTCCATCCCACAGTCGAACTCGACCCGAAGAAGAACTGACATCGCACCGGTTGATGTGGCCTCCGAATAGCTACCCAAGACACTAATCCGCCGACGGCCTCGATCCAATTCAAGGCTGTCCTCATCGAGGTAAATAGCGTTGGTGTCGCCGTCACGGGAAATCAATGACCAAGTTTGGCCATACGCCTCAGTACCACACAAAATAGAAAACAAAAGCGCCAACAAAGTCTTCATCTGAACCCGCCCGAAATCTGAACCTTAATGCCTCGAATCAAGGCGCAATGCATGAAAAATCTCATAAAGCACTTACGCTCTAAGTCTTTATCTTATAAGTGATATAACTCATAAATACGAAAGGGAAGTCAATACAAACTTAGAAAATCAATTCTAAGAAACGAAGGGCTTGCCTTGGAGAATCCCGATATAGCTACTACTGCTGAATCTCCGTCATCACTTGGTTCCGCACTTAAGGGGTCAAACATTTTTTTTTGCGACCTAGCGGACACCGACTGGGAACGATGGAGATACCGTCTGCAGCTGATCCACTTAAAAGCAGGCGACATCTTGGTAAGGGAGGGACTCAAACAGACCTATGTCTACTTTCCTGTCAGTTGCATCATTGCTGTCTCATTGCGCCAAGAAAGCGGCGATCGAATTGACATCGCTCACATAGGACGTGATAGCGCTTTAGGACTTATCAGCCAAACGCATCGACCGCAGGAGTCAGCTCGCATACTCTGTGCTGGTAGCGCATATCGGGTACCAAAGGAGTGGATTACTGCGGAGACCGAGACGTCAGGCGCCTTCAGAAAATTGATTTTCGAGTTTATAAATCATCAACTGCAGAAGGGCTTGGTGAGTCTCTACTGTAGCCGTCACCATACTATCGAACAGCAAGTCTGTACCTTTATCCTGAGTATGTTTGATTTAATTGCCGGAGAAACAATTTACCTTACACAAGAAAAAATCGCTTCAACACTTGGGGTTCGCCGCGAGAGTGTCAACTCGATAGCCAAATCGCTCAAGAACAACAAGGTAATTCAGTACTCACGCGGATTACTTCGGATAAATAATCGGCCACTCCTCGCCTCACTTGCTTGCACCTGTCATACCAAGACTTATAACTTAAGTTGAAATGGTTGACAAAAAATAATACAAAGAATCTCTTCATAAACACCAAAGGAGCGTATCAATCATGCTAAAGTCGTTGGATAAAATACATGATATAAGTCGTCAGGCATCCGATCAATCAACACGAAACGATTATAAGGTACACATTTCAGAGATTGAGAAGGGGCAAAATTATATTCAAGAGTTAAAATATAATTTGAATAGAATCAATTATATTGAGCGCAAGGCAGCAGCGAGACCTTATAAAGAGAAAAACGAGGAGCTTAAAAGAAAGCTGGCGGCAAGTGCGAGCAGTATCATTAGGAAAATCCATCTGATAGATGGACTAACGCTCATACACAAACACTGGAGAACAGTTCCAATAGAAAAAAGGAACGAAGTCTCATTTGATGATTTTGCCGGCCTCATCCTATCAAGAGAATATCATCCATCTGTTAACGACACCAACAGCAACCAATCGGACCTTATTGGTTAACTCCAGCCTGTAGTGTGAAGTTCTTATTTCTCAGAATTTGCGTGCAGACTTTCACTACATCTTTTGAGAATAATATACCGGCTTGTTTAGTGATCTCGTCGAGTGCAACTTCCAGACCAAAGGCTGGCCTGTAGGGTCTGGCGTTCGTCATTGCATCGACTACATCTGCTACGGCGAGTATCTTTGAAAGTAACGAAATCGAAACAGCAGTCAGTCCACATGGATATCCCGATCCATCTTCTCTCTCATGATGCTCACCAACAACCCTGCTGATCTCAAATCGACCAGATAGTGGCTTAAGAAGCGCTGCTCCAATTCTAGGGTGTGATTTGATCTTTCTCCAGTCGCTTGGGCTTAGCGGCAACCTTTTGTTAAGCAAACGACTCGAAATCATAGTCTTTCCAAGATCATGTGTAAGTGCAGCAACTCGGAGGCAGATAATTTCATCACTGGACAGCTTTAAGTGATCGGCAATAGCGACTGCTAACTTTGCGACTCTCGTTTGATGGCCAGAAGTGTAAGGGTCCCGTGCTTCAACTAATTGTCCTATGCAAGTGATAGCACCAAAAAGCATCTCTACCAATTGCACTTGGGCTTGAAAAAGCCCTTCCTGGGCTAGCACTCTGTCCGATATATCACGGACGTTACATTGAATCTGAAGTGAATTGTCGATGGGATAGATATTACTAACAAACTCAACTGGAACCAATCGGCCGGTTATATGCCTAAGGCTGATATTATCATATCTAATATAATTTTTAGTTAATAACTCCTTAAATGCTCTTATCGACCTGTCCCGATCACCTAAAAAGCCAAGCTCCCATAGCTCTTTATGCAAGATATCTGTGCGACTATATCCTGTAAGGTTGACAAAATAATCGTTTGCATCAATTATCTTGCCACTAGGGTGCTCTAAGATCAAAATACCATCTTGTGCAGTACGAAAAACTACCTCATACCGATTGGACGGTAATTTTGTATCCTTACAAATAACATTGACATCCATCGCATCTACCCAGTCCTTACGGGAACCCCCCACTGATGCCAAATTCAAAACACTTATAAGGAAGATACAGACAAGTTGATACGATTTCGGCCTTCTCTTTTGGCCTCGTACATCGCCTGATCCGCAAGCGAGTAGAAATGAACGAAGGTAGATTTGGGATTTCGATACATCCCATTCTCTGCGGAATCTATAGCGACGCCAATACTAACCGTTAATGAAACGAGATCTTTATTACAAGTTCTGAAAATCTGCGATGCAATTCTGTGCTTTAATAATTCGATGATATTGATCACTTCGTCTCTTGATTTTTCTGTAATAACGATAAGGAGCTCATCACCTCCCACTCGATAGAGCGAACCCGAATCTTTTATCTGATCTTGGCAAATCAAAGTAAGTTGGCACAAGACTTTGTCTCCAAACTGATGGCCGTAAGTATCATTAATTTGCTTAAAATTATCAATATCGAGCATTACAATTGCAGGCTTAAAACCCATACTAATTGAAGACAAGATCGAAGCATTAACTTGCGTCTCAGCAGCT
>Ga0255207_1000284_pt1 | contig 12544 bp, 6 predicted proteins | sample Miss_Miss_RepA_8_2_FD_183043 | JGI IMG/M metagenome (GOLD analysis project Ga0255207, IMG submission 183043) | Freshwater microbial communities from Mississippi River, Louisiana, United States - Miss_Miss_RepA_8d | ecosystem: Environmental > Aquatic > Freshwater > River | place: USA: Louisiana... | reverse complement strand
AATCAAGGAGCTAAAGTCAAATGTTTCTCAAGGTACAAATGTTTCACAAAGTACAAATAATGTAGTACCTATTGTAAAAGATTATAGTGATGATATTGCTAAAATTCATAAACAATTAGAGGCAATCAATACTAATTTATTAAGCCTAGCTGATACTATTAAAAATATTACTCAAGTTAATAGTATAAATCATGTAAATAGTGAGATTTTAACATCTATACCTGCACCTGTTACAATTATTTCTGGAGAAAATATTCGTCTTAATATTGAAGAGAAAATTAATGTGGACGACAAAGAGGAAGTAGAAGTGGAGGAATTAGAAGAGGATGAATTAGAAGAAGAGGAATTAGAGGAGGAGGAATTAGAAGAAGAGGATGATGAAGAAGAATTAGAAGAAGAGGAGGAAGTTAAAGTCGATGATAAAAATATATGCTCTGTATGCGAATGTAAGGTTATTTTAGATGAGGATATTGTAGTTGTTGATGATAAAAATCATTGTGGTGCTTGTGATCCAAATGTGTTACAAGAGGAGGAATTAGAAGAAGATGAAGTTGAAGAATCTGAGGAAGAAGTTAGTGATAAGGAGGAAGAAATTAGTGATAATGAGGAAGAAGTATCAGAGAAAGAAATATCTGATGATGAAGAAGAAGTTGAAGTTAGTGATAAGGAACAAGAGGAAGAGCAACAAGTTACTAATGAGGATGAAGAGGTTTTCGAAATTGAAATCGATGATGTAACATATTATGCTACACACGAAGAAAATGGGATCTTATATGCGGTTGAAAAGGACGGAGATGTTGGGCCTCAAGTTGGAATAATCAAGGACGGAGAACCAATTTTCTCATAAATTATATAAATCTTTGGACATTTAAATGGGACAAAAATAATAAATATATATTATAAGTAAGTAAATGTTGGATAATATATGTCCGCCAGCACTAATTTATTTAGCATTCTCATTAACTCAGATTATTATTGATACATTTAAAGGCTTATATAATACAGCATTTTTCAAATTTATTGTAATGGTAACAATTACATTTTTATTAAATGCATTATGTCAAGGTGGAATGTCAATAATATCATGGATAATTGTATTTATTCCTTTTATTTTCATGACAGTAATAGTTACAATACTTTTATATGTATTTGGACTAGATGCCGCAACAGGTACATTAAAATTTAAATGTACTAATCCTACAACAACATCTAATTCAAATTCAAATTTAATCTATAGTAGCACTACAGACACAACTACTACAACTAATACATGTCAACCCAAAACATCCTCTAATTTGTATAGCAATAGTTTTGGAGTAACTGTTAGTTCAGATCCTCAATATCAATAATTTACTGGATATATTTACAAATAATATTTTATTTTGATTTTATTAAGCAAAATAAACTATTTAAATATATTTATATTTATAAATATATTAGTAATGTTATATTCGTATTTATTTACTACTATTGCACTAATATTTGGATTACATTTTTATAAAAATAGGTATCCAAAAGAATTTGAAATGATAATAACACAATTTATAGATAATATACAGAAGAATGAAACATTAAAACCCTATTTACCGATATTAACAACTACATTTTACAATATTATTTATATTTATAGTTTGTGTCAGGTTGCATTTAATAAGACAATGCGTCTAACTAGTCCATATATAAAATCTATATCAGGCTTTGTTCAAAATAATTTTTTAAATAAGATTAATACAAATGATACAAGTAATATTATTTTAGATAAACAAGATGGTTTTGTGTTAGTTAAATCAGAAAAAAATGATATTATTATATTTGATAAAATACCGGATAGTTTAGATAATATTAAATATGAAAAGTCTACCTTACGTTTTCTAGCATTATGTTTAAAACTTAAAACAGATGATTCAGATCAGACAATGTGTTATTCTATTTATTTATCTTTAAATTCAATGAATTTTTATGTAGTTGGTAATATGTTTGGCCCACATTTTTTTAAATATTATTTACAGCATATTTTGAATGTAACTATTGATAATAATAAACCATTTTTATATATTTTAGAAATTATGGATCAAAATGTAAAAATTACTCATATAAATGAGACCCAAACTATAGTTATTAAAAAGGATGATTATGAAATAATTGGACTACAAGATAAAAATTTAGTTGCTGAACCCAAGGAAATAAATATCACAAATATAGAGAAGGAAGAATTGCCTACAAATGATAATGTAGAGGCAAATGAAGAAGAAAATATAGAAAAAGAAGATTTAAAAGTAGAAGAAGAAAAAGCAGAATCCGAACCAAAAACAGTTACTAATACTTTAGATTATACTACTGTATGTTTTTAATTATAAATATAAATAAAAATTACTTAAAAAAATTGATTTATTATAAGTATAATGGTGACTCCGGAAAAAGCAATAACAATGAACATTGAAACCAGTAACATAACTAATTCCATCAGTAAACCAGCATTCTTACCTTTGAAGAAGAGGTGGAATTTATGGGCACACCTGCCTCATGACAGCGATTGGTCAACAAAGAGTTACAAGCAAATATATACATTTACTACTGTCGAGGAAACAATTGCAATTACTGAAAGCCTACCTGATCCATTAATTAAGAACTGTATGTTATTTATTATGCAAGAAGGAATTATTCCTATGTGGGAAGATGTAAAGAATAGACACGGTGGTTGTTTTTCATATAAGGTATCAAATAAAAATGTTTGTGATGTATGGAGAGAGTTAACTTATATGTTGGTTGGAGAAAGTGTCAGCAATAATACGCAGTTTGTTAATGCGGTAACCGGAATAACAATTTCACCTAAGAAGAATTTCTGTATAGTTAAAATTTGGATGACTAATTGTGAGCACCAAAATCCTGGAATAGTTACAACTGATATTAATTGGTTGGTAGCCCAAGGATGTTTATTTAAGAAACATAGTCCCGAATTTTAATTGTATAAAACTATAAAAAACTATAAAAAATTATAAAAACTATTTAAACAATTAGTAATAACTAAATATAACAAAATGAAATATCCGTTTGTTATATTTTACCGTAAAGACTATAATGCATCATATGACCAGTTTTTTTTTGATAACAATTCTAAACTAAATTGTACTGTACAAATAACTAACAAAATTAATAAAATAAATAAAATATATAGTGCTAATTATCACCTATTAATAACATTAGATGAAGAGAATAATGACCATCTGTGTATTGATCAAATGTACGGTAAAAAATGGATTAAAATGGCCAAGCAAGGATTTTTAGATGTTGCATTATTTAATTCTATTGTAAATAAACAATATATTTTAAATTGCGTTTTAGATAGAACATTTTTAAGACCTATTTTCTCCTTATTTACATCATCATTTAACTCATATGATAAAATTATTAGAGCATATAAAAGTATTCAAAAACAAACACTTATGAATTGGGAGTGGATTATTATTGATGACTCACCAGATGATGAACATTTTCATTTTTTAAGACAAAAACTGTCGCATGATTGTCGCATTCGTATATATCGTAGAAGTGAAAATAGTGGTAGTATTGGAAACGTTAAAAATGAAGCTGTTTCTTTATGCAGAGGATTATATGTTTTAGAGATGGATCATGATGATGAAATATTACCTACAGTATTAGAAGATGCATCAATATTATTTTCAAAGGAAGATGATGTAGGATTTATTTACATGGATTTTATAAATATTTATGAAAATGGTGATAATTTTCGTTATGGTGATAATATTTGTAAAGGTTATGGATCATATTATTGCCAAAAATACAATGGAAAATGGGTATATGTATATAATACACCTAACATAAATAATATTACATTATCTCATCTAGTTTGTTGTCCAAATCACCCACGAATTTGGAGGCGAGAACTTCTCCTTAAAATTGGCAATTATTGTGAACACTTACCTATTTGTGATGATTATGAAATTCTTCTTAGAACAGCAGTAAATACAAAAATGGCAAAGATACCTAAGTTAGGTTATGTTCAATATATGAATAATTCCAATAATAATTTTTCACTAATTAGAAATGGAGAAATAAACCGAATTGGTCCACAATATATTAGTCCGATTTATTATGATACATATAAAATTGCTGATAAAATGGCTGAATTAGATGCATTTGAAATACCAACTTCTGAAGAAAGTAAACATAATATTAATATTTGGTTAAGAGATCCACAAAAATATACTCATAAATATTGTAATTTGTTAGTTAATATGGATTTTACAAGGCAAATTTGTATTATTGGCATAGATAGTTTAATTTTAAATTTGGAATATATACAGAATTTATATAATAACAGTGTTAAACATAATAACAGCGCTGAAAATAATGAAAAAATAGATTTTATTTTGTTAGATAATAAATGCCCAATCGAATATTTATGGAAGCAATTGGACAGTTATGGATTTAATAAAATGAAATGTTATTCACTGATAGATGTACAATATAATTTGTTAGTTAATTATTTTAGAACTACCTATTTGTCAACAGATAATTATGAAATAATAGGAGACGGCTATTTTCGACAAAGACCCAAATATAATACTCAATTTTCTAATAGAAGTCAAGTAATTAATATATTAACAAATCCTGATGATAAATATTTAGAAATTGGAGTTGAATATGGTCAGACATTTTTACATACACATTTTAAACCAGAAAATAAAACTGGTGTTGATCCAGATCCAAAATTTGCTATTATAAATCAGCCATTTAAGTTTGAAAAATGTACATCAGATGATTTTTTTAAGTCTATTATTACAGATAACCAAAATCTAGATAATAACTCTGATATTAAATATAATACAATTTTTATTGATGGAATGCATCAATCAGAGTATTTTTTAAGAGACTTTAATAATAGTGTTAAGGCTCTGGTAAATGGCGGTTCAATATTTATTGATGATATATTACCATTAACATATAATGAACAATTAAAAATACCAAGAAAATATTATTATGAAAATGGCATCTTAAAATATGGCGAAGAATGGACTGGTGATATTTGGAAAGTTGTATATCATATTTTTAAAAATTATGGAGACCATTTATTAAAAACAGAAATAAAATATTTTTATAATGCTAATTACAGAGGTGTTTTACATTTAAAACTGATAAATAGTTTTGAAATAAATCATACTGAACTAGATACTATCAATGATTATGATTATTTTAAGGATTTTCCAAAATATTTGGATTATTTAAATTGCTATAATTAGAATTAAATAATAAATTCACAAAAAAACAGTTAAATATATATATGTATATTTAACTATTTGATGAAACTAGTCATAACAGAAAAAGACAATGAAAAGGCTACAATCTGTTTAAATATGATTGTTAAAAATGAATCTCATATCATAAAACGCACACTAGAAATGTTGTGTGACAAAATTCATTTTGACTATTGGGTTATTTGTGATACAGGATCAACAGATGGAACACAAGATATTATTAATAATTTCTTTACTCAAAGACAAATTCCAGGAGAATTGTATTCAGATATATGGACTGATTTTGCGCATAATAGAACACTGGCATTAGAAAGAGCTTTTGGCAAAACTGATTTGCTTTTAATATTTGACGCTGATGATGAAATTCATGGTACTATTTGTTTACCTCTTAATAAAAGTGATATAAAACATGATGAATATCATCTCAAATTTGGTTCAGAGTTAGGAAGCAGTTATACACGTGTGTTGCTAATTAATAATAATAAGCGGTTCAAATACTTTTCTGTTATACATGAATTTATTAGCTGCTCAGAACCAAATTCACGCTCTACAGTTATTGAAGGTAACTATTATATTGTTTCAGGACGAAGTGGTAGTCGCAATAAAGATCCTGAAAAATACTTGAAAGATGCGCTTATTTTGGAGAGGGCACATACAGAAGCACTAGCAGCTAAAGATCCATTATTTCATCGCTATGCGTTTTATTGCGCAAATAGTTATAAAGACTATGGCAGATTTGAAGATGCTATTAAATGGTATAAAATTACATTGAAACAAGATAATTGGGCACAGGAAAAATATATTTCATGTCTATATTTATATGATTGCTACTGTAGTCTAGGACAAAAAGAGCATGGATTTTATTATTTAATTGAAGCATTTTCTTATGATATTGAACGTGTTGAATGTTTATATCCTTTGTTAGTTCATTATTGTTGTTCAGATAAAAATAATATTGCTTATAATTATTATTTAATTGTAAAAGATTTTTTTGAAAATAGATTTTTGTTAACAAATATGGATAATAAACTTTTCTATCAACAAGATAAGGCTAATTTTTTTGTTCCATATTACATGATATTAGTTGCCGACTCTAGTAAAAATAAGTCGCAAGATTTTGATTGTATTATAAAAATGTTTGAAATTATATTTATTAAAAAACAGAAACATATTGATACATGGTATATAAAAAATTTGCTATATAATTTACAATTTTTTGTAAAACATGTAAAGGAGACAAGTTATAAACATTTTATTGGATTAGCAAATGATTATATTCATTTTTTAAAAGACAATAATATTGCATTAGAAACATTTGATTTTCTTAAAACTTATAATAATTATGGTATTAATATAGATTATATATTTAAAAAATTAGAAAAAGTTACTAACAGAAATAATTGTATTTTTTCAAAATCTACATGTGAAACTAGTACTAATATTTTATTTTATGTTGGATTTTCAGATATACATTGGAATTATAGTTATTTGAAAAATAATGCAATTGGTGGATCAGAAAAGGCAGTAGCATATTTAACACGTTATCTTTCATCACAAATTAAAAACTTAACAAATAAAGATACAAATATATATGTAGTTGGTGATGTAAAAAATGAGATACTATCTGAGTTTAAAATTACTTATTTACATTTATCCTATTTACCCAAATTAATAGAGGAGATACCTTTTCATACTGTAATTTGTTCACGATATATTAGTTTTTTAGAAATGTATAGTAACTGTTCTTTTTACAATTTTTATATTTGGGCACACGATACAATGCTATTACCATATGGTTGTAATTTAAATTCAAATACTATATTAGAAAAATGGTCTGACTATATTAATGGCTGTATTTGTCAAACTAATTGGCACGCAAATGAATATGCATTAAAATATCCAATATTAAAAGACAAAATTATTATTATTAATAATGGAATTGATATATCTGTTTTTCCTTCATTTAAAAATACTATTACTGTAAAGAAAAATAATAAATTTATTTACTCATCACGAACTGAACGTGGACTAACAAGGCTTCTAGAATTGTGGCCACAAATTTTGTTAGTTATGCCTGATGCTGAACTAGTTATTTCGACATATAGTAATTTTCCTTTGAACAAAGAAGAAGAAGATATAAAAGCTATTATAGATAAATATCCAAGTATTAAACATCTTGGAAAACTTAATACAGATCAACTATATAGTGAAATGAGTGAAGCTGAGTTTTGGTTATATCCAACTGACTGGCCAGAAACATCATGTATTACAGCATTAGAAATGTTAATGTCCGAAGTAATTTGTTTATATTATCCAGTTGCTGGTCTAATTGATACAATAGACAAATATGGATTACAAATTAAAAATGGAAATGAAATTGAAACTCTTATTAATTTAACATCTGAGAAAAAGACAGAATTAAGAACCAATGGCAGAGAATATGCGTTAAGTTGTTCTTGGGAAAATCGAGCAAAAATTTGGTCTAGATTATTTGAGAAAAAACAGAAGATTTTATTTTTCTTACCATCTTGGTATAATTTAGAAAATTTAAAAGATTACTTTGATAGTTATAAATCAAAGTATAATGTTATATATACAAATGATCCAGATGAAGCAAAACAGATTACAAATGTAGATAAAGTTATTTTTGTTTGTGAATTAACAAGTAGTCCTGTTTATGATCATTTTATTAAGATTTATGATAAGGAAAATATAGAAATAAGCATTTTAAATACAGAGCCCATGAATTTAATTCACCGTTTTAAAAATATAGAAAATTACTTGATAAAATATAATGGAATTAAAATTTATGACTATAGTCTTTCAAATATAAAAATTTTTAATGAATATGGTTACACAAATACTGAACATATGCCATATTTAATCTATAAAGAGGAACAAAAAATGTTAGTTAATTTAAGAAATACAACAGAAAAAACTTATGATTTTGGTATTATATCTCCTGAAAACCCAGTAATTGTTGAGAGACGATTAGCTGTTGTAAATTATCTTATAAATAATGGATATACTGTAAAAGTAATTCAGGGATTTAAAGAAATAAGAGATAAACAAATTGCATCATGTCATGTATTATTAAATATTCATGGTTCAAATAATGGTGAAGAAACAAAAATATTTGAACATATACGTTGTAACCGATTATTGTCAGCTGGATATAACATTTTGTCAGAAGACAGCCTATACTTAGATACAGATTTTATACAAAAATATTCAAATAACCTAACTATAATTGATTATAAAGATTTTTTTAATATAAATACATATAAAAACTTACCATTTTTATCAAAACACAAGATTATTGACTGTTTTATATTTTATAATGAACTAGAAATGTTAACATATAGGCTTAATTTACTATATGATATAGTTGATTATTTTGTAATAGTAGAATCGCACCATACTTTTGTAGGAAATAGTAAATTATTATATTATGATAAAAATAAACATTTATTTAAACAGTTTGCTGATAAAATTATATATATTGTAGTTGATATGCCTTTTACAAAAGATAATATTAATATTTCTAGAGGTGATCAGTGGAAAAATGAGAAACATCAACGAAATAGTATTGCCAAAGGCTTAAGTCAAATAGAACATAATTTAAAACCAGATGATGCTATTATTATATCTGACCTAGATGAAATACCAGATCCAATTATGTTAGAAAAAATAAAAAAAAATAGATTAATTAATGGTATTGTAAGATTAGAGCAAGACTTTTATTATTATAATTTAAATAGTAAACGAAATGAAAAATGGTACCATTCTAAAATGTTAACAGTAAGAAAATATAAGGAATTAAATAAATCTTGTGAAGAAATTCGATTTTTTAATTGTGACACTATACCTAATGCTGGCTGGCATTTAAGTTATTTTGGAAATAAGGAATTTATTAAAAATAAAATAGAGAACTTTGCTCATCAAGAATATAATAGTGAAAAATACACAGACACTAGTCAAATACAAAATAAGATTGATAATAATTTAGATTTATTTAATCGTGATCTAAGTATCAATAGTATAATTAAATTAGATATCTATGATAATAATTATTTGCCTCCATTATATAATAAATTTTTAAAGTCATTTTACAATATATCTGAAACTAAAAGAGAACAAAAATTATTACAAATTTTAAATAATGAATATTATAATAGCGCATGGAAAGGTCATTTTGAGTTTGCTATGTTTCTAGTAAAATATATTAATCCAAGCGTTACTGTAGAATTAGGTGTAGACTATGGACATTCAACATTTTGTCTAGCTAGTCCAAATATTGGAACTGTATATGCTATTGATTGTTTTGAAGGTGATATGCATGCTGGTTTTAAAACTACTGAAGATATATTTAAAAATTTTACAACTGAGTTATTAAATAGGTCATTATTATTGTCTGACAATATAATTCCAATTAAAGGCTATTTTGATGATGTTGTACTAACATTTGATAAAATAATAGATATATTACATATTGATGGACTACATACTTATGAAGCTGTTAAAAATGATTTTGAAAAATGGTTTATCAAAACAAGTGATAATGCTGTTATAATAATGCATGATGTTATTGCTTTTTCAGATACAGTTGGTAAATTTTTTAATGAAATAAATTATCCCAAGTTTTATTTTACACATTCAGCTGGATTAGGTGTTGTATGTAAAACTCAAAAACAATTAGACAATTTGTTAGTTGCTTTAAATAAAACTGGACTTGAATGTATTAATCATCTTGTATATAATAAACAAGAACCTAAAAAATATTGTTTTATTCATAGTTGTACATTTCCAAATAAAGGCACTGAAAAATTAGATTATATTATTGATAAAATAAATTCTAGTGGACTTATTGAATTATTAGATAATGTTTTTATAGTTAATATTGGAGTTCCAATTGAAAATAAATATAATATAGAATATAATTCTAATAGTTCAAATAAATATATACTAACAAATTATAGCAATAATCCACTTTTATATGAGAACCCTACTATAAACAAAGTGAGACAATTTGCTGAATTAAATTCAGATAGTTATATATTATACTTACATACTAAGGGAAACTCATATAACACTGAAATACAGACTATAAATGACTGGATAAATATGATGTTATATTTTCTTGTTGATAAATATAAAGAGTGTATTGATAAAATGGATAATAAATATGATACAGTTGGTTGTAATTATCAAGAAAAGCCATATCATCATTATTCTGGCAATTTTTGGTGGGCTAACTCCAACTATATTAAGACATTAATTTTTTTAAGTGAAGAAGTACCTGATAAAATGGCTCCTGAATTTTGGGTTCTTCAAAATAGTCCAAAAATGTATATATCTCATTTATCTAATATAAACCATTATTGGAATACATATCCAGAGCATTTGTATAAAGATAAATAAGTAAAATATAAATAAAATATTATAGTATTTAATAACTTCTATAATATTTTTATTAACGTTCAGTTGAAAAAAAGAATACTTGGAAAAGACGTCCATTTTCCTTATTATTTCCAAAATAATCCATGGACATATGAAAACGTTTAGAATTAAATAAGATTAATCGGTTAAATACATTACCAACTCTATCAACTAATTCCCATTTTGTTAGATCTTGGCTACTTTTGTCGGTTTCTTCCTTTGTATTTAGAATTTTTACATCTTCCTCGGAATATTCTCCATTTTTAAATCTATAAAAGGCAGTTCCAGCAGATAATGGTGCATCTGGTGTTAAATACAAAACACCAGCCCAATTATTCCAACTATCTGTATGTATCCAAGAACGATCGTGTGCTGTAGTATATTGAAATGCTCCATTATATATATCCTTCTTATCAGAATTTATGTTTTTGTCTGGTATAGGAAATTCTGTTATATTTCCACCAAATGGTCTAACATATTCTTGTATTATAGATTTAAGATGTTCATTTGCATATGATATAGTTCGCCGACCTGGATAATTGCCTTTTACAGAAAATTCTTGGGTTAATATATATTCTCTTGTATTTTGCGCATTATTATAAAAATTGTCAACTACAATTAGTCCACATGATGGTCCTCTAAGCTTAAATATATCTGATAATTTATTTTGAGATATATTTTTATTATTCAATAAATATTGTTTATTATATTCTATATCATCATTTTCATTTGTATCAACTAACAAATTACCATCTAATTTTTTCTCAATAAATTCCATTATATTTAATATAAATAATTGCTTTTTATATTATTTATTAACATTTATATTTTATAGTTTTTAATTTTTAATTTAGCATCCAACTTGATTAATTTGAATATAAGGATCAAAATTTAAAGAAACTAATGAGACAGTCACTTATGTTGCTCCTTATGGGTCTATTGTAATAGCTGAATTACTATTACAATAACTATGTGAATCTAAATAATTGATATAGCTACTAGAATATGATATATATGTGTAGCAAAATGATTTAGGATTTATGTTTTACCATAAAATTATGCATAAGATGAAAAACGGACAATTACTACACCCGCTCCACCTTTGAAACCGACATTCGCACTTGCCCCTTGCCCTCCACCTCCTCCTCCTCCACCTCTTCCGTCAGTTCCCGCAGTAGCAGGAGTATAAGTTGATGCTGGAACACCAGCACCTCCATTTCCACCTCCACCATTACCTCCAAGAGCAGGGTTAGTGGAAACATCATTAGAACCTCCACCACCTCCACCAGCGTAAAATATACTTGTTCCAGTAATACTATTTGCCGTTCCAGCACCTCCGTCGCCTCTACCAGAAGCAGTAGTTCCATTAACACCCGCAGAAGACGAACCACCGCCTCCTCCCGAATAATATAAAACACCGCCAGTCAAAGTATAATTACCTCCATTATTACCTTGTGGTGAAACACCTGCTCCTCCGCTATATGAAGCACCACCCGCACCAGCACCTCCTCCCGAACCACCACCACCACCAGTAGTAATTCCTCCCGCTCCACCTCCGTTTGCGGTTATTGTCCCCGAACCCACCACAAGAGTAGAGTTTGTCCCCACATTTCCAATAGTCCCCACACCTCCCGCTCCACCACCTCCAACCGATACAGCGTAAGAAGTTGAACCAGCAAAACTATTCGTTCCAGTTAAATATCCACCAGCACCTCCTCCACCGCCGTTGCTTAAAGAACTAATAGCACCACCACCTCCACCTCCACCACCTACAACCAAGTAAGTAATAATAGTAGAAGAAGATACGGATATTGTCCCACTTGTAGTTG
>Ga0255207_1000279_pt1:7500-12700 | contig 12700 bp, 7 predicted proteins | sample Miss_Miss_RepA_8_2_FD_183043 | JGI IMG/M metagenome (GOLD analysis project Ga0255207, IMG submission 183043) | Freshwater microbial communities from Mississippi River, Louisiana, United States - Miss_Miss_RepA_8d | ecosystem: Environmental > Aquatic > Freshwater > River | place: USA... | reverse complement strand
CCATCCAGAACATGAACATCATGTTCGGACTGGAGGAAACGGCAGGCTTGCAGACGGTCGCCCTGCTGCCCTGAGGGGGTTCTCGCCATGGCAGGGACAGTCCGGGGAAGCAGGCAGACCAGAATGGCCGTGGTGCCCTATCGGCCATGGCTGCCGGCCTTGATGATTGCAGGATTTGTCGTCGCTGTTCTGGTCGCCGGATTGGGTGGTCTTTATTGGGGCTACTATGGTGCCTCGCGCGAGCACATCGAGGTTGGCGCGGAGAACGTACTTTTGAGCGATGCATTGCTCGAGGCGCAGGAACAAATCGCTGATCTACGCGCCCGACTTGCCATGTCCGGTCAGGACACGCTGCTCGATCAGCGTGCCGAAGCGGAAGTCCAGAGCACCATCAATTCGCTGCGCAGTCGTATTCGGCAGCTGGAGCAGGACGTCTCCCTCTATCGGCAGGTCATGGCGCCGGAAGCTGCTGAGCCGGGGCTGGTCATCGAGAGTCTCCGGCTGGAGCTTTCAGGAATTCCAGGTGGCTATCGCTATCGTGTGTTGGTGCGAGTGGCGGGAGCCGGGGATGAGACGGTCAAGGGCAGCTTCGACTTCTCAGTGCATGGCCTGCAGGATGGGGCGCCGGAGGACTACGCGTTGATGGAACTCGGTGCCGCAGCCTCCGGAATGTCGGACTCCTTGGAGTTTCGCTACTTCCAGGCGTTGGAAGGGGAGTTCGAGCTGCCTCCCGGGTTCATTCCCGAAGAGGTGCTCATTCATGCACAATCAAGTCAGCCCGGTCAGTACACGACGGAGCGTCGCTTCAACTGGACAGTGGAGGAAATCTGACATGTTTGGATCATCGGCCAGGGCAGCCCAGCCAGCAGGGACCGCTCACACGCTGGTATCGCACCAGACGGAAATCATAGGTGATGTGCGCTTCGCAGGAGAACTGATTGTCGAGGGCCGAATACGTGGCAATGTGTTTGCCGATGATGAATCCGGCGCGATTCTGCGACTTGCCGACGGTGGTGTGATCGAGGGCGAAGTTTGGGTGCCAGTGGCGGTCATCAATGGTCTGGTGGAGGGTGATCTGCACTGTGCTCGTCAGCTCGAACTGGCCGCGAAGGGCGTCGTGATGGGGAATGTCTTCTACAATCTGATTGAAATGGTGATGGGCTCGGAGATCAACGGCAGCCTTCTGCACATCGGGCGCGCGCAGCAGGACGCCAAGCGTCTGGGCTCGAAAACCCTTGCCTTTGAGTCCACCGCAGCTGATCAATCAATAGTTGACTGATTTACTCGGGTTTATCCATAATCCTGCCAGCTCGCGAATCGCGCGCACCCTATAGTCCAAGGTATGCCCATGTCTGCAGTTCAAACTCATGATCCAGTCGTCATTTCCATGACTGCCAATGCCGCTAACAAGGTCAAGACTCTGATAGCCGAGGAGGGCAATCCGCGCTTGAAGCTGCGAGTGTTTGTGACGGGTGGAGGCTGTTCAGGTTTTCAATATGGATTCAGTTTCGATGAGGCCGTCAATGAGGACGACTCCGTGATCAGCAATCACGGTGCGCAGTTGCTGGTTGATCCGCTGAGCTATCAGTACCTTGCTGGCGCCCGGGTGGACTATGAGGAGGGACTGCAAGGAGCCAAGTTCGTGGTCAGCAATCCTCTTGCCACCACCACGTGCGGCTGTGGTTCTTCCTTTTCAGTGTAAGGTGCGCTCGTCCAGCGTCTCGCTTTCGTAGATCCCGCCCAGAATGCAGGGTCTGTCTGCTCCAGTCACGGAACCAGTGGCGATTGCTTCTCCCAGCCAAGCCTTGCGTGCCATCCAGGCGAAGGCGACGCCTTCTACCCAGTCGGGATCCAGCCCGGCTGAAGCACTGGAGAGCACCTTGGTTTCGGGCATCAAGGCTTGTAAGGCGGCCATGAGTGCGGCGTTGTGCGCGCCGCCTCCACACACGATGACTTCCTCTACGCCAGCCGATTTCCAGTCGACACTTTGCGCAATGCTTCGCGCTGTGAAGGCAAGCAGGCTGGCTTGCACATCTTCATCGGCGATACAGGGCAGCTTGTCGAGTCGGGAACTCAGCCAGTCGAGGTTGAAGAGCTCTCGCCCCGTGCTCTTGGGTGCCGGGCGCTGCAGATAGGGTTCGGCCATCAGCACGTCGAGCAATCGCTGATCGACCTTGCCAGTGGTGGCCCATTGCCCCTCATGGTCATAGGCTGGTCCGCGTTTGGCCTTGATCCACGAATCAAGCAGGACATTGCCTGGTCCGGTATCAAATCCGATGATCTGCTGGCGTCGTGAAGATGCCAGCAAGGTGATGTTGGCAATGCCTCCTATGTTCAGTATCGCCCGCTCCTTGCCTGAATTTCCGAAGTACTCCTGGTGAAAGAGTGGCGCGAGAGGCGCCCCCTGACCGCCCGCCGCCATGTCCTTGCGTCGGAAGTCTGCGACGGTGCTGATGCCTGTTGCACAGGCAATGGTATTTGGGTCCCCTATCTGGAGCGTAAAGGGAAATTCTCCATGCGGGTGATGCATGACAGTCTGGCCATGGCTGCCGATGGCCAGAACAGCTTCGGCGGCCAGGCCGGACTTGGACAGCAGAGTGTTGGCGGCTCTCGCGAAGAGCCTGCCAAGCGCAACATCGGTTTCACCCAGTGTTACCAGACTGACAGGCGCTCCTGAACAAAGCTCGAGAATCTTGTTTCGCAAATGCTCTGGAATCGTCTCACTGTGAGTCGCAATGAGGCTGGGTGGATTGCTTGCGAAATCCACCAGGACAGCGTCGATGCCGTCGACACTGGTGCCGGAAAGCAGTCCGATGAAGAGTTCATGAGTGGGCATCGTAAGACCTCTGCGTCCGGGAGATGCTGGGGAAATTGCAGATGCCAGAGATGGTTCAGCGAACCTGCGAAGTATTGGCAGGCTCGGTCCGCATGGAGAGCATGCGGTTGTCAGCCTTGGCGTTCTGCAGTCTGGCAAGGATGTCTCTTGTTTGTGCCGTGAACTTGGGCAACTCTTGCTCAGAAAGAGCAATCGCCTGCGGCAATTGGTCAACAATTGTTCTCGGATCCTTGTGCACGCCGTTGACGAGGAATTCGTAATGCAGATGCGGGCCCGTGGAGCCGCCCGTTGTGCCGACGTAGCCGATCACCTGTCCCTGCTTCACGCGAGCACCTTTCTTTATCCCCTGTGCATAGTCACTCAGGTGGGCGTATTTCGTCTCGAAACTGCCGCCGTGCTGAAGCACGATCAATTTCCCAAACGAACCACTGCGGGCGGCCCAGGTCACCGTGCCATCACTAGTGGCTCGCACGGGTGTTCCGCGAGGCGCTGCATAGTCTGTTCCGCGATGCGCGCGGATGGTATTCAGGATTGGGTGCTTGCGGGCCAGATTGAAATTTGAACTGATGCGGAAGACGTCGAGCGGAGTCCGGAGAAAGGCTTTCCGCATGCTTTCTCCTTCTGGGTTGTAATAACCCGTTTCACCTGCCTCATTGGTGTAGCGTACTGCGACGAACTCTTCGCCCTGGTTGATGAACCTTGCAGCGAGGATTTCGCCGTGTCCGATGTATTCGTTCTTCAGGAACTTCTCTTCGTAAACAATGCTGAAGGAGTCGCCAACGCGGGTGTCTAGAATGAAATCGATCTCACCGCCGAAAATGTCAGCCATTTCCATGATGGAAGAAGCCGGAATGTCTGCTCTTTGGCCAGCCATGAAGAGGCTGTCATCAATGATGCCTTCCTTGACCACGGGCACTATGTCTGGAGATAGCTGAATGGGATCAACGCCGTAACCGTCTTCATTGAGGGTGAAGAGGTACCCCTCCAAGGGGGACTTCAGAACACGCAGCTGGGCGAGCTCGCCAGGTGCAGGAATGTGGAAGCTCAACTCATATCCCGGATAGAGTCGATCCAGGACTTTGGCTTCCTCGCTGCTGTTGAGAACCTTGTACATATCTTGAGCGCTCAGCCCCACCCGTCCGAATATTTCGGACAAGTTGTCTCCGGCTTGAACTTCAAAACTGGTCCAGACGGTTTCCATCTGGTCCGTCTTGTCAGATTGCACAATCTCGTCGCGCAGCATCGAATCGGTGCTGGCACCGGCAAGCGCTCGTGACAGTGCGCTGGGGCCGACCTGTATGGGTATGCTGGCTCTTGCGCCATGAGCCGACTCTTCGGGCGCGAAGAACAACGTGAAGACCAGGGCAACACTCAGATAGCTGGCGAGCTCAAGGTGCTTGCGAGGGTAGTATGTGCACAGGAAGCACTTGGCTGAAGACAAAAAGCCCATTGAAATCTTGCTGTTTTGAATGTGTTCTGGATGTTGCCCCGCTTCCGGATCGAGGCCTGCGAGCGACCGATTCTTATGAGTTTTCAAATGCAGGTCAAGTCATATTCCATTTACTAGTGTAAAATCGCGCACCTTTTGATCCGTCATGCAAGGTGGAGTCGCTGGCACGTTTCCCGATGTCATCCAGGTTGTCGACGTGCCTTTGCTTGACGCGTCCTTATTTGATGTATGAATGGAGAGTCAAAGTGACGTCCTGCTTGTTTGACATTATTGGCGACCTTGAAAGTCGAGGGTTGGTGGCGCAGCTCAGTTCTGGCGATGAATTGCCGGGGGTGTTGAGTACTCCGAGAACTCTCTATGCCGGTTTTGATCCAACAGCTGAAAGCTTGCATATAGGTAATCTGGTGCCGCTTCTTGCGCTGCGTAGATTCCAGTTGGCAGGGCACAGGCCCATAGCGCTCGTCGGCGGCGCAACTGGACTGATTGGGGATCCAAGCTTCAAGGCGTCAGAACGGCAATTGAACTCCACAGAGGTCGTGGAGCGCTGGGTTAATCGGATCAAGTCTCAAGTCTCGCAGTATGTCGATTTTGATTCAGGCTCCTCTGGAGCGATTGTCGTAAACAACCTGGATTGGGTGCGTGATCTAAATGTGCTCGAGTTTCTGCGCCAGATTGGCAAACACTTTTCGGTGAACTCGATGATTCAGAAGGACTCGGTCAAGCAGCGTCTTGAGCGAGAAGGTGCGGGTATCTCTTTTACAGAGTTCACCTACATGATTCTTCAGTCCTTTGATTTCTCCGAATTGTACAAGCGCTACGGCTGCATTCTCCAAATCGGCGGAAGTGATCAATGGGGCAACATTACAGGTGGCATCGAGCTGACTCGTCGGTTGCACCAAGCGCAGGTGTATGGC
>Ga0255207_1000279_pt1:0-2500 | contig 12700 bp, 7 predicted proteins | sample Miss_Miss_RepA_8_2_FD_183043 | JGI IMG/M metagenome (GOLD analysis project Ga0255207, IMG submission 183043) | Freshwater microbial communities from Mississippi River, Louisiana, United States - Miss_Miss_RepA_8d | ecosystem: Environmental > Aquatic > Freshwater > River | place: USA... | reverse complement strand
TTGAAATCGCTGTTAAGATGCAGTGTACCCGCGGCTAGACGGAAAGACCCCGTGAACCTTTACTATAGCTTCACACTGGACTTTGACACTATCTGTGTAGGATAGGTGGGAGACTTTGAAGCGGTAACGCCAGTTGCCGTGGAGTCGTCCTTGAAATACCACCCTGGTATTGTTGAGGTTCTAACTTGGCTCCTGAAACGGGAGTGAGGACAGTGTGTGGTGGGTAGTTTGACTGGGGCGGTCTCCTCCCAAAGAGTAACGGAGGAGCACGAAGGTACCCTAATGGCGGTCGGAAATCGCCAGTTTAGTGCAATGGCATAAGGGTGCTTGACTGCGAGAGTGACAACTCGAGCAGGTGCGAAAGCAGGTCATAGTGATCCGGTGGTTCTGAATGGAAGGGCCATCGCTCAACGGATAAAAGGTACTCCGGGGATAACAGGCTGATACCGCCCAAGAGTTCACATCGACGGCGGTGTTTGGCACCTCGATGTCGGCTCATCACATCCTGGGGCTGAAGCCGGTCCCAAGGGTATGGCTGTTCGCCATTTAAAGTGGTACGCGAGCTGGGTTTAGAACGTCGTGAGACAGTTCGGTCCCTATCTGCCGTGGGCGTTGGAGATTTGAGAGGAGCTGCTCCTAGTACGAGAGGACCGGAGTGGACGAACCTCTGGTGTTCGGGTTGTCACGCCAGTGGCATTGCCCGGTAGCTATGTTCGGACAGGATAACCGCTGAAAGCATCTAAGCGGGAAGCCCCCCTCAAGACGAGATCTCCCTGAGGACTTGATCCTCCTAAAGTGCCGTTGAAGACTACGACGTTGATAGGCTGGGTGTGTAAGTACAGTGATGTATTGAGCTAACCAGTACTAATTGCACGTGAGGCTTGACCATATAATCACAGGCTTTTGAAAAGGCGCATGATTGTAAGACCTGAGACAAGCAGACTTGTATAAACTTCATTCACCCGATTGTGCGATTTGAGAAAAACGGCCAAGGGCCGTTCTTCTGCCGAATTGCCTGACGACCATAGCGAGTGTGAACCACCTGATCCCATCTCGAACTCAGAAGTGAAAGTGCTCAGCGCCGATGGTAGTGTGGGGTCTCCCCATGTGAGAGTAGGACATCGTCAGGCTCTTAAATACACAAACCCCAAGCAGAAACTCTGCTTGGGGTTTTGTGCTTTGGGGCACTGGGATTTTCAGGGGGGATAATAGTATCTCCTTGGATTTTGCCCAAATTGTAATGGCGCGATCGCTGGTTTAAGATCTTCTTAAAGCGCCATGCAATTTATGAGTGACCATTATGCTGTCTTATACCGGAAAAAAGTATTCAGCCAATTCAGGCAAATCTCAGCGCTCACTCAGTGCCGACCAGGCTTCGACTTCACCTGCCAGAGTCATTAGTGGTCACAGTCTGTTTGCAGTTCCTGCATTGTTTACAACAGCCTTCTTTCTTCTGTCCTTCCTGCCTCGAGTGCAAGGCAACCAGACCCTAGTGTGGTCTTTCTGGGCAGCAACGGCAGTTCTTGCCACCTGGCTCGCCTTTCTTTTCCAGCGAGTGAGGTCCGGTGACGGAAAGAAGTCATTTGTATTGACAGCGCCTAAGCCGCAGCACTACATCCAGGCTATGGTGCATCTTTCGGTGTATTCCTATTGGGGCTGGCATTGGCCACCTGTGCAGGAGCACGCCTTGTTACTTCTCGCGCAACTGTTTTTTGCCTACGCCTTCGACATACTCATGGCCTGGACGCGACGAGAAAGCTATCTGCTGGGCTTTGGTCCATTTCCCATCATTTTCAGCACCAACCTCTTTATGTGGTTCCGGGATGACTGGTTCTACCTTCAGTTCCTGATGATTGCCGTTGGCTTCATGGGGAAGGAGTTCGTTCGCTGGAACAGAGATGGCCGAAGTACCCACATTTTCAATCCTTCGGCTTTCACGCTTGGCTTGTTCTCTCTCGTTCTTATCCTTACCAACACCACTGACATAACATGGGGACCACAGATTGCCTCCACGTTGAGTCTTGCGCCGGGAATTTATACCTATCTTTTCCTGGGTGGCCTTGTTGTTATGTATTTTTTCTCGATCACATTGATAGCGGCTTCCGCAGCGGCAGTCTTGTTCGGATTGAGTGCGCTTTATTACGCTCTGACAGGTGTTCCGTACTTCCTCGATTCCGAGATTCCCACTGCTGTGTTCCTTGGGCTGCACTTGCTCGTGACGGACCCGTCGACCTCCCCCAGAACCCCGCCCGGGAAACTGTTGTTTGGAATTCTCTACGGCCTTGGTGTCTTTGCCTTGTACAGCATCCTGAGTGCATTCGGAGCGCCGACGTTCTATGACAAGCTGCTTTGCGTTCCGTTGCTGAACCTGAGCGTGCAATGGATAGACCGCTCAGTGCAACGACTGAAGGAAAACAAGGCGCTGGAGCGAATTGGTCTCGGTGTGGTTCCGAGTCGCAAGGCGAATCTTGGCCATATGGCTGTGTGGATAGTGTTCTTT
>Ga0255207_1000278_pt1 | contig 12728 bp, 11 predicted proteins | sample Miss_Miss_RepA_8_2_FD_183043 | JGI IMG/M metagenome (GOLD analysis project Ga0255207, IMG submission 183043) | Freshwater microbial communities from Mississippi River, Louisiana, United States - Miss_Miss_RepA_8d | ecosystem: Environmental > Aquatic > Freshwater > River | place: USA: Louisiana... | reverse complement strand
AACCTCTTTTAGATTATCTAAGCTATTAGTAGAAATGTGTGACCTAATTTTTTTAACTATTTTAACTGTTGCTTCTGGTTCATCATGAATAGTAAAACCATCAACTATATGGCATTCTACCTTAGTATAGTGACCATTATATGGACTAACATATATTAGCGAGTTTCTATAACTTGGTCCATTAGAAATATAACCTATATAGCTACCTGGTAGTAAAAAAGAGCCTCCCAAGTCTAAATGGATATTAATAGTTGGACAACCAAGAGTAGTAGCCTGTTTAAATCCAGGATATTTGTTACCAGATAAAATAATATAGTCAGGATAACTCATCTTAAAATAAAAAACAGCCATATGTGTTTATATAGATATTTCTTAAATATACTACTTTAACAATCTTTCTATTTGTTGAACTTGGCTATCACTACTAATAGCCCCATTATATCTCCATTCGCGTCTAAGTGTTTTTCTCTGTTGATGGGAATTTCTAACTATACTAATAACTTCTCTATGTGATAATCCCAATAGCTTTCCATATAGTATACCAGCTATAGTCGCACTACGACCATGCCCACCATAGCAGTGAACATAGATTTTATACCCAGGGTCGCTATATAGTAATTCTAATAATTCATCTATAAATAATAATACAGTTTGGTCATCTTCTGCGCCCATATCTTCTATAGGAAAATGTATTCTTTCTATATGTTCTGGTAAATTATATTCAGGTATATTTCTAAATATATATTCTCCAGTAGTCACACAGTCTATAAAATGGGTAATTCCTAGTGGTTCTATTTCAGCCATAGTTTGTTTACATGGGAATTTTCCAAAATAAATGCGATCACATAGTTTAGATATATGGTGAAACTCCATAGTGTTCTAATAATGTATATATAAAAAGTTTTAACATAAAATATCAAAAATTAAGTTTTTGCTATATGGGTTTTTTATAAATTTTTGATTTATTTAAAACATATCTATACTATATCATATATAAACTATAAATATGTTAGCAGATGACTATTTAGTAGAGCTAAGCGTGGTCTTAGCCAGAACCCCACTTACTATGGATGATATTAGTGACGCCAGCGATTTAATTAAAACTATAGAGGCATGTCCTATGACTAAGGACCAGAAGTCCCAGCTAAATGCGTTTAAACAACTTGTTGATAAAGAAAAACTAGAAACGTTATTTGGCTGTCCAAAAGAACATGCTGGTAGATCTGTTCAATGGCAACAGTCTAAAAATAGACTTAGCTTACTAATGAACTCTAGACAACAACTATTGGAGTCTGAAGGAGTTGCCCAAAATACAATAGATGAGTTAGCTAGACAAGAGGAAATTATTAGTAGCGCTACTAAGAAAACACAACAAACTAATGGTAACTTGTCCTGGGCCAGCAAGTTAGCTACTAAGATGAACTCAATATGGAGATAATGGTTTAGTACTATTTTTATTTTTATATAAAACATGTTAGCTATATATAATCAGTATAGCTAATATGTTTAAGGATTATAAAAAACGAAATAACCTAGATAAATCTAGATGGGACGAGGATAGCCTAAGAGACTATGAATTTTCTTTGGAAAAAGAACTAGAGCTATGTAGAAATATGGAGACCTATGTAGAATCAACCGCTAGTTATATAGATACAGATATGTTATTAGAGGCGACTACAGCTGTAGGATTATTTAAAGACTTATGCGGTTATAATACAGATAATATTCCTAAAGATAAATCTACTGGTCTTGTCTCAGAGGAACCATTTAAATTAGCTGTTACTAGCGATAATTTACTCCAAAAACATATACATATTAGTAGAAATGCTGATATTATAAATCACATCTATTTAGAAGTAGATATGTCTAATATAGATGACATAATATACCTATTTGATATTACATTTGAAGTAAGGTTAGACCTTAAATGTGCCTATTTAGCAAATGTTGGAATAGCTATAACTCAGCAGATGTTCTTTGGAAACACCATAAAAGAAAACGAAACAAAAATACAGATACCTATAGCTAATTTTAATACACTAAAACCTATGTCAGGACTAACTGGATTTCCAGTTGTGGCATCAAGTTTTACATCTAGATATTTCTATATAGAATCAAAATATAATGAAGCAATAGCTGACACGACTATGAATTTATTAGTTGAGAGCACTGTATTAGCTCCATCAATTAGAAGTAAACTTGCTAGAGAACGTTTTGAACTATTATATTTAAATATTCTACCTATTTGTAAAGATTCTTGTAACACATCTATACATAATAATAGAATAACAATAAATAAATTAGTGCCAGCGACAGAGCCTTATAGTTTTATTATTAAATATATTGTAGTTATACTAAAAACACACAATACGCTGGTTACACCAGAAATAGAGAGTGCTAAAGTAGAAGAGTTAGAGGGTAATAGACCTAGACCGAGTTACTATTGGAACACAGAGGAAATCATAACTATAGATGTATATGGTATTAGACAATATATTTTACCACTTTCCGCAGAATTTAAAGATGTTGAATCTATGAAAACTACATTAAGTGATCCAGAGACATATCTAACCCTAGATGGTATAGTTGGATCTATTAATTTATCACTAGATTTAGACTATGTTGATATGGACTGTGAACCTATAGTTTTCTTTGGTGGATGTAGTAAAATAGGAGTAGGTGGTGGAATGGTTGTTCCGGTCTCTATATAGAGACCTCACAAATCCATATTTATAATATGGTTGTTCCGGTCTCAATAGAAAATAAATATTACCAATAGCTATTTAAAGACCTATACTATATAAAAGTTAATCATATAATTATACCTAGAAACTATATGACTAACTACATAGAAATTGATCCTAAGGATAGTAGGCCTATATCAGATGCCTTAGATAGATCTAAAACTATACCTAATACTGTTCCCCAGTACCCAACATATGGTCACGCTAATTTACAACAAACTTTACAATACGCTCTTATGGGAAAAACTATGAGCAATCTTACCTTTTTAAACACAGGCGACCCTATGGTAGATATGATTACAATGACCGTGGTCCAAGGTTTAGTACTTAGTTTAATAACTCTAATAGTATCACAGATTGGTAACATAACTAGCTATACCACAAACCTTGTTAAAACTTGTGCGTATCGTAGTTTTTCATTAGCATCCTATGGCGGGTCCTGCTTAGCGAGAAAATGTAGAAAACAACAATCTAGAAAGTATGCCAGAACCGTTGATATTCCATATATTAGCGACACACGACAAATCAATGAATTATATAAAGCTGTGTTCTGGTATCTTACTCACGATAGTGAAATAGACTATACTAAAGAACCCTACCTACAATTCCTATTTGATAAACGCATTACAGCTGAAAATACTAATGTGGTAAAAAAGGATTTATCTATAAATAAAATCTTAAAAAAAGAAAAATCTAAGACTATTTTCTATAAAAACCACAAGATTACCTATACGCTTTCTACTGAGCTTATAACTGTCTATACCGATAAAGATAGAAAGAGAGAAAACTACAAAGTTACCCTTTCTACTATAGTAGATGAGGTGGAAAAAACGGATGTGTTAGAGGATTTCTCTCGACACTGTTTGACTGAATACATAAATAATATGACTACTTCTGTATGGAACCAGCAAATCTATACAAACAGTGATGGTGAATGGAAAGCTACTCCTAGCAACAACACTAGAAAATTAGATACTATTATCCTTAAAAATAGTATCAAAGACAATATTAAAAACGATGTCCAGCTCTTTTTAAACTCAGAAGAGTGGTATAAAGAAAGAGACATTCCATATACACGTGGTTATCTTTTCTATGGCCACCCCGGAACTGGTAAAACATCTATGATTAAAGGTCTTAGTTTATATTGTAAACGCCATATTCATTTCTTGATGTTATCCAATGTGAAAAGTGATAGTGAATTAATGGATTTGTTCAAAAAGATTAATTATAAAGAAACTATATTAGTTATAGAGGATATAGATGCTACTTTGTCTTTAGTTAAGTCAAGAGAAGCCAAAGAGATGGCTAACAGTAGATTAGAAAAGGACTTAGCAGAGGAACAGTCTAAAGACAAGCTCTCTGCGAAACAACAAGAGGCTTTAACCTTAGCCGGTTTACTTAATGCGTTAGACGGGGTTCTCTCATGCCACGGGCGTATCCTTATAATGACAACTAATCACCCAGAAGTATTAGATAGTGCGTTAATTAGACCGGGTAGAATAGATGGAAAATACCTATTTGATAATTGTAATAGAAAACAAGTAGCAGAACTCTACGAGATGTTCTTTAATGCGCCTGCTAATCCGAACCAAGTAGAAAAAATAAAAAACCACAGCTACTCACCGGCTCATATCACTAGTGTATTCCTTAGATATAGAAACGCACCAAAGAAAGCATTAGACCACCTAGATGATATAGAGACCAAGGTAGTTATTCCTAAGTTAGTAGAAGGCTAAAGCCTATGTAGCTATAAAGGCATAAACCATATTTTTTTTAAGATATTTATTAAATATAATAGATTTAGACTATGATTCTAGTATAGATTTATTAGTAAACCGTTTTTATTAGGTCAGAGTGTTTATTTATATATTTTTATGTTTTTAGCTATATAGCTATCCAACAGATAGCTCTAGGCTATTCTTCTAAGAATAGCGTATTATTGTTTTTATTTCATGGGTTTTAAATACTATTCTAAGGGAAACTTTATTAAACTAACGTTTATTAGGGATTTTCAATGACCAGCTTTTTTTTCTTCATCTAATGTAGACGCGTATTTTTTAGAGAATATCCAAACTAATCTATAAGCAAGGTCTTTCATTTCCTCCCTGGTTAATCTATCTTCTAATATACACTGGTGGAACCTAATACAAAGTTTTTCTTTTTGGTTATAAAAGTATTCTAAGTCGAAATCGCTTGGATTATATTCACGGATAAGGTATTCTTCGTGTAGTCTATCAATTAATGGTGATAAACCAGCATATGATAATAAGGCATTTTTAAATTGTTCTTGAGACATATTGTTAGATATATAAAATTATAGTAGAATTAATATAGATAACTGGAAGATTTCCCATATATCAAAATTTGTTGTAGCCAGGTTCTAATGGTAGTTCTAACTATATAGACAGATATCTAACGATTTTTATAAAGGTCTAAGTGGTTATGGGAATAAGTAATTTTTATGAAACTAAACTTTTCTAAAAAACTTTTATGGTTAGAAAATTTTATTAGCGGCCGGATTTATGACCAAAAAAAGTTCCACCTTTATATACCGGTATATAACCAGTGGCCGTTTTTTTATAGAAAAATTTTTATATTTTTATATATAAATTATAAGATGTTCTATTGTATTAGATGCGGTCATCAGTTTGACAGGAAAGGTAAGCTAAAACGACATTATTATAGGGAAAAAGTTTGTAAACCTATTGAATTAGATATTGATATAGGTGTTTTAAGAGAGGTTTTAGAACAACCAGATGATAACCTATTAAGACAAAAGTTACAGGGCATAAGTTATGAACTATACTGTAAATATTTGGAAAATCTATTGAAAAAACGGCCGGAATTAGGTGACCAAAAATATATACCGGACGGGCCGATCGGCCAAAACGGCCGGGCCGTTTTAGAAAAAAACGTTACTAATAGTACCCTCCCTAGAGTAAATATTTCTAATATGTCAAATATTCATAAAAAGACACAGATTTTAATATGTAGATTTTGTACTAAACAGTTTGGTTCATATAGTGCTAGAATCAGACATGAAAAATATCGATGTACAAATAATAATAGTGATACAACTGATAATTCTATTAGTGATAGTGAAGTTGATACTATTGAAAATAATAACGATGAAACTATCATTAATGAAACATGTATTGAAGACTTCTTAGAAGGAGTAGATAGAGAGGAACTATTAGATATAATTACAAATGATGCCTCTTTTATATGTGATTTAAAAAATAAACTAGACAAAACTATTAGTTCTAGTAAACATATTAGTAATAATACCCATAATAAATATACTAATAGTAACTCTCATAATACTAACATAACTAACAATACTATTAATAACAACAGCAACTCACATAATACATTTAACAACACTAATAATACAAATGTTACTATTAATCAAAACACATATGGAAATGAAGATTTTGCGTATATTGTTAATAATACAAGCATTAGAGATGGCCTGGGACGCCTAGCAGATAATAATCCAAAAAGGTTTTTTACAGAACTATTTCGAACAGCTTTCTTTAATAAACAACATCCTGAAAATAAAACATTTAAGATGATTAATCCAAAGTCTAACTTGGTAAAGATTCTGGAAAAACTACCTGATAATTGGATATATGCTTCGAAAGCAGAAACATACTATGATAAAGTTAGACAGATACTAACATTTATTACTGACCATACAAACATAGTCACTGAAGATAGTAAAACAGAGAAAATGATAGATGAATTTGGATGCGACAGGGATAAGACTCTATTAAGGGAATTTGAAACAATGGAGTGTACTAATTATAAAAATAACCAGTTAAAAGAAGTAAGAGATTTAGCAGAATTAATGAACAAACATGATAATATATTAAAATAGTTATTTCAAATGTTAATATATAATATATATTATAGTAGGTAGATACTAAGTTAATTAATTCTATATTATTAAATTTTGATTAATGTAGAAATAATTAATTAAAAGTTTATATAACTAAATATCTATATTAGAATGTCTAATTATATTTATATAATAAAAACTGCTGAATCTATACAAAAAAATGATAACGTTTATAAAGTGGGAATGACAACGGCTGGACCTAAAAATAGAATAGCTAGTTATGGTTCAAAAAGTATATTGATCTCTATGATTCAAGTTGATTGTGCCGAAACTGCTGAAAAAATAGTTTTAACTGAGTTAAAAAAACGATTTCAACAAGATAAGAGCTATGGTATAGAATATTTTAAAGTAGATAATATAGAAGAGTTTATAGGACTAGTATTAAATATATGTATTAAAAATTGTTTATCTAAAAATAATAGTATTTCTATGTCTATAGTAAATAATATTAAAGAACACAAGTGTGTTAGATGTGGACATGTATTTGATAGAAAATCGAGGCTATTAAGTCACTATAATAGAGAAAAAATATGTAAACCAATAGAGTTAAATGTTCCAATAACTGTCTTAAAAGAAGTTATAAATGAACCAGACGATAATGTATTAAAACAGGTATTACGTAATATGGACGAAAACCTATATTATAAATATATAGAAAAATACTCAACTAATAACAATATAGTAACACACAAATATAGTAATAATAATAATTTAACTAGAAAAACAAATATACTAACATGTAAGTTTTGTAATAAGGAATTTAGATCATATAACTCTCGAGTTAGACATGAAAATAAATTTTGCTCCTATGCCAGTAATAATAATGTCGTTAGTAACATAGAAAATGGCGAGTCTATAGTAAATGATATAACTAATAATGTATGTAATCACTTAGATAATACTCATAACATAGAAAATAGTTATATAGAACAAAACATACATGAAAATAGCGATTTCTCATATACATTTAATGATAAAGCTATAGAAAACATTTTAAAAGTATTAGTAGATGATAATCCAAAGAAGTTATTAATAGAACTGTTTAGAAAAGCTCTATTAAGCTGACTCACTATGCTGTTTTTACTTCTACTTCTTCCTTATTTATAGTTGGTGCTACAGATAGTTCAGTTGAACCTCTTCTATCATTAGCATATTTTTTATCTATATCATTATAGCTCACTGGTTCTAAAAGTGTTGTAGATAGTGCCATAGGTGTTTCTAAGTTACAACTAGTAGATGCTATTGTTAAAGTCTGGTATAACTTCTGGCTAACTAACAATACATTTGTTACTAATACAGTTACACTACGGAATCCATCATAGAAATAATAGAATATTAAAACTGAGGAAAATACCACATTAATATAGAAAACTGCCATAGTAGCCTTAACAACTCTAAGGTAGTTGTTATTATGTTGTGTAACCCTTTCCATGATGTGGACTTTTTCTTTTAAACTCTCTTTTAATCCATTATCAGCAATACTTTTGTTAGCCTCTAAATGCGTAATAAAATATGTCTCTCTACTATTCTGGCAATAATAGAGATAGATAAATAGCCCTAGGTTTAAAAAGTTAAACACTATAACAAATTCATTAAATCTAGTTAATTCAGAGAAGTTTTCCTTAATAGTACATGTTTGGCCAGTTTCAGGACAGTATTGTGGGACAAATATAGAAAAAAGACAAGCTATAAACACCTTATAACACTCTATAGCAGTAGATAGATAGGCTACCAATATTTCTTGGGTATCTTTAGAAATCATTAGATTAGAATAGTATATAGATATACCTATAGGGCTATCTTTAAATAATCCTATATACTACTAAACTAGAATAGTCTTATAAATGTTTTATAAATTTTGAAACCTTATAAACACATATAGCAATTTCTTATATAAAAAATAATATGAAAGTTGTAAGTATAGGAAATAATACTAGAGCATATACAAATGCTATCTATGCGTCCATAGATAAACAGCCATATAACTATATAGATATTAATGGACATATTTTTAAACTAGAATGTAGCCACGATTTTGCTACAGATGAATTAGGTATGGGAGCTATTTATAGACAATTCTTAAATGTTAGTATAGGTGATAGCTTAGACAAAGTTAAGTGGTATACATTAATGCCCCAGGCCCTACCTACCCCTAATCTATCTTTAGAAATATATATGACAAAGAAAACTAAGGTAGAAATCACTAAGGAAACCTTAGTTAAACTTCTACATAAGTCTCTAGATAGTCTGTTTGCTCATAGAGGATTAACCTATGTATTAGACTACCTAGGTACTACATTATCATGTAAAATAAACAAGTTTGTTAAATATGAAGACATGAAATACTACTATATAGACCGAGAGATTACTAACTTTTCCATAGAGAACTGTAATCCTAAGTACCTTGTAATAGAGGAACCAGTAGAAGAGGTTAGTTCACTTGCTAAAATTCTAGACCCAGATTTCTCATTTGAACAGATTGGAGTTGGTGGATTAGACGGTTCATTCTTAGAGGATTTCAGAAGAACATTTGCTACTAGGCTACTTCCCGCATCTATAGTGAAAGAGATGGGTATCACTAACGTTAAAGGACTTTTACTCTATGGTGTTCCTGGGTGTGGTAAAACACGTTTAGCTAGGGCGCTAAGCGAACTCATTGGTGCTGGTGTGACCAAAGTAGTAAATGGCCCAGAGTGTCTTGATAGATATGTAGGTTCTAGTGAACAAAAGATTAGGGACTTATTTAAAGATGCTGAAGAAGACTATAAGACCAATGGAGACAGGGCTAAGCTCCATGTCATTATCTTTGATGAAATCGACGCTATATGTAAGAGCCGTGGGTCTAACCCAAATTCTCTTACGGACGGTGTCGTAAACCAGTTGTTAACTAAGATAGATGGTGTGGACTCTACACCTAATGTGTTCTTGATAGGTATGACTAATATACCAGAAGTAATAGATAAGGCCTTAACGCGACCTGGTAGATTAGAGTTAAAGTTAGAGGTGGGTTTACCAGACTATAGTGGCAGAATCCAGATTTTAAATATTCATACTAAGAAACTAAGGGAAAGTAGTAGATTAGCCAAAGATGTAGACTTGGAAGAGATAGCCAGTATAACAGCAAACTATACGGGTGCTGAGCTCGAGTCCATAGTTAAAAACGCGGTTTCTATCGCTATTTTAGAAAATAGCGATACTAAATCTAAATTAGAGGAGATAGTAATACACCAAGACTATTTTAAACAAGCTGTTGCTAAGGTTATTCCTAACTTTGGGGTTCCAGATAATCTATTAGATAAGATGATAATTACCACAGATGATAGAGATGAGGTATCAAGTTACATGGTAGATACTTATAATAGCCTGGTGGAATTCTATTCTGGTGATAGTATTAAGACTAAAAGCTATAGCATATTATATAGTTTAAATGATGCGGCTACCCTGGCTAAGCAATCTAATGTTGGTCATATTAGATATATCTGTGCTAAACAATTGCTACATATTCAGGGTGATACCGCTAAAGCCAATGAAATAAATAGATTATTAACAGAGAGTTTTAAGGCTCCGCAGTCTTTAGTTATTATAGACGCTATAGATAGAGTGTGTGAATTTATAGCCAACGGTCGCCATTTCTCCTCTATTATTACCCACACGCTATCTACCTGGCTAACCACAGAAGAATATGGGTCTACACACAAAATGGCTTTCTTAGTAGTCATAGATGCTAGTAAAAAAAACAATAGTTTCTTAGAGGACTACTTAGGAATTAAGGCAGAAGAAGACCTAGATTTACTTAAATAAAAACTTTGATTGTACTTGCGCAGCACTTATACTTTTTTTATTATAAAATGATCTCTAATAATAACAATGTTGAAACTAGCCAATGGGACCGATGGGCTAAGAAAATAGAACCTAGGCTAACTGTAAACCAAAACTATATATTCTTACTGGTTAGTATAAATGGGTTAGACCCAGTATATCCAGCATTTTTGGTAGTATTTCTTATGATGATTCCAGGGTTAGTTATCCATAATACTATTAGGTTTAGGTTCCAACAACTTATAAATAGTAGTAGGGAACAATTAGATGCTATAGCAGGAGATCTTGATTGCTCCGCTCTATGGTATGTGGTATCACATCCTTGGGACGCTTTTAAACTATGCTTGCTAGGAACACTAGTAAATATATCAACAGCAATTATTATATGCCTAGGTCCATATTATTTATCACCATTTAGTGTTAGCCCATTAACCTATTTTAACTTAGGTCTGGCCTTATTATTTGATATAGCTATGTTATACTTAGGTGATTATCATACATATAGGTATTTAGACAGTAGGGTTAGTGAGTTAGCGAATAAAGAGTTAGTAAATAGAGATATTGCCACTGCCCAAACAAGATCAGTTGTAACACCAAATGATAATATAGACTATACACATTTAGCACAGATGAATACCAATAGAAATAAAAATATAGCAAATGACCATAAATCAATAGATAGTAAACCTAAACAAACTATAGATAAAGAAGGTAGTGAAGAATTTAGAAGCCTATATAACCAGTTACCAAATGAAATACAATATGAAAAAAACAGTGAACCAAGTATATCGGGATTTATTAAAGCAGAAACAATCAGCGAAGAAGACTTTGCTATCGATATAATAGATACTACAGTAGAGATTGATAAAACGACTATATTAAAATAAAAAACTAGTAGTGGCAATGTCTAATCATAGTTTTCCATAAATTGGACTAAACCATCAAAAGCAGTAGCTCTAATCGATATCTCATTTTTTTTTATAGTAAGACCATAGTCACTATCTGGATTAATATGAATTACTTTAGCACCCTTGCGTTTAGCGTTGTGTATAAATGCTACTAGGTAACTGAACTGAACCGTAGTTCCTATTATAGTAACGTATTTATAAGCCTTTTTAGACTGGATAAAACAATCTCTAAGCGCCCTAGGATCTAGGTTTTCACCATAGCAAACTATATCTGGTCTACACCAGTAACCACAACTACATTCTGGTTTATCTAAGTTTACATTATGTTTAGACATACAGTGTTTATTCATACAGGTCATGGTTTTACTGGTTCCATGGACTTCTATAATAGGAATAGTCTTTATAATTTGTTGTGCTAAGCCATCTATATTCTGGGTGATTATAGTTGAGTTAGGATGCTTTTCTAAGACCTCAGCTAACTTAGTATAGGTAAGTCCAGGAGTAGCCTTAGATATTTGTTTGTATAGTGGTCTGAAGAAATCCCAGACCTTATCTATATCTTTGGCTATATTTATTTTAGAAAAGTAATCTTCAGGGTCTAAATCACTACTTGTATAAATACCTTCTGGACCTCTATAAGTGGGTAATCCAGAATCTACGGAAGCCCCACTACCTAGTATAAATAATATATCTTTTCTAGCTATATTCATTATATGATATGGTAAAATATGTTAAAAGCTATATATTTATCAAATTTTAAAATAAAAATCAATAAATAGTTAAGTTTTTGTTTTAAAACCCATTCCTAGCTAACCACTGGTTAAGTCTCTCAGAACCATATGGGGTTAACCTAATGGTATATTCACTACTTGGATAATTAGCCATATTTAGTTTAACCTGGTCTGGATTAAATCTAAACTGGGTTCCATCATAGTTTATACTGGCTAGTGAAACTATTAAATTACCCAAATAGTTTGGCAATGGCGCGTTAGACTTATAGTCAACATAGAGTGCTAAACAAGGTTCTCCATGATACATATCCTTTTTAATTTTCATTTCTATAGTTTGGATAGGGTAATCTAAACCATTATATTGAACCGTAGCTTGTTCTATACATGGTTTATTAGTGATTTTAATGACTCTGATTCCATAGTTTTGAGTAGTTAAGTTAATAGCAGACATAGTATATAAATCTATATATAGGTATTTTAAATATAAATCAAAATTTAATGAATAATGGAAATAAATACGCCTTTCGCGTGAGTGGGCTGTATTCGCGTTGCTCATAGGGACCCCTCTTAAAGTCCTTTCTACAATATTAAAAATAAATAGTAAAATCCATTTATTTATAGTATT
>Ga0255207_1000273_pt1 | contig 12804 bp, 14 predicted proteins | sample Miss_Miss_RepA_8_2_FD_183043 | JGI IMG/M metagenome (GOLD analysis project Ga0255207, IMG submission 183043) | Freshwater microbial communities from Mississippi River, Louisiana, United States - Miss_Miss_RepA_8d | ecosystem: Environmental > Aquatic > Freshwater > River | place: USA: Louisiana... | reverse complement strand
CTGTCCTCATTACTAGTAACTTATTCCTGAGAATTCTTGGCTTGCAGGATGGAGTCTGCCAACAGTGCCACCTTACCCCACAGTGTAGCGAGTTCGTCTTGCGTGAACACCTCACGTGTCTCACTGTTCCACTTCTTTTCTGCACCATCAAGGAATGCAAGCATCCGGTCAAAGTCACTCTTGGCTTCTTGCAATTCACTCTTACCCTTGGGCATTGGATTGCCAGCATCATCGCTCTCGATGTTGCCACCGTCGTCACGCTTCCACACGTCAACACCGTTACTAATAGCTTTCCCGATGACAGATTTTGCCGACCGAAGGGAGTTCTTTTCTTCCTTGGACAATTCTTTCATGGCTTCCAGTTCTGCCACTACTCGCTTGTGTTCCTCGTCCAGTTTTTCCACGTTATCCGGTGCACATGGATAGCAGGTAGCTCGCACATAATTGGCCCATACACCCTGCCCTGCCTCACGGCTGATGTCTTTACCCTCTTTGGCTTGTTGCAGTGCTACGCGCAGTTGATTTTCAAACATGATGATTCCTTTGCAATTGATTGACTTACTAGGCTTGATTTCAGGATGCTACTAATAACACCCTGAAGAAAACCTAGTGTTTTCTGTGGGTATCTTCCCCACTGTGCTACCAATTGACGGACTAAGTAGCTTCATCCTTCACCCCTAAGGCACTCGTACGGACTTTGGGTAGCCGTAGTCAAAGCTTGCCTGCAACATTTATTTATACAGCTTGATGTTGCTTGCTGTCATTTGCCTCTATTTTACATGCGAAGCTTACATGAAACTTACAAAGAACATTTGTTGTCTTTTCACAACACCAGCATTCGGTACGATTACCGCTTGCATCGTATGGCTTTCATTATACACATGAACCTTACACGAAACTTACAGGGATAGTCTGACAATTGAAAGTGACTATTTGTGTCTGGTGCACTGTTCGGTGCATGACTTTCATTATATGCCTGATTCTTACACCAAGCTTACAACTACTTGTCAGGATGTGTTGCAAGATTACAACACCTTCGCTAACTAGGTTAGCTTCGCTGCCCATGCCTTCCATTATGCACCCAATCCTTACACCAAACTTACAACTGAAGTGAGTACCTTAGTACGTATAAATATTGCCCCTATATAGAGGCCTTGCGGCCCCTAGTACGTATGTATTCAATTATTATTAATAACATATTGAGATAATGTTAGTTAATATATTAAATAATAGTTTAATATAATATATAAATAGTTGATTTAAATAAAGATATATAATATAATATATATTAATATAATATACTGGGGGTAGTATATATATAGTTGTATTTGTAATATACTTATATATTAACTATAACTATATATAGTAGTATATATATAATATAATAATATATAATATAGTATAAATATATATAATAATAAAGTAATAATATAATATATACTATATAATAATAATATATTATACTCCTTCTCAATTTAATACGCAAGTATTCGTGTGCAGACCGTGGTAAGGGGGGTAGGGGGGTTGGTTTTATGTTGCACAACCCTCTAAAACTATCTCATAAAAATTATGGTGTCTAGCTGTTTTATTACTAATAAGTTCTTATTTTATGAAATGAGGAGTCTCCCACCCACCCACCACTATTGTTTAAACGCATTTTAAGGGGGTTTTTAGCCGTTTTCTAGCAAAGTTAAGGGGTGAGTAGCTTAGCAGCTACAAAACGCCTCAAAAACAGGGATTTAAATGTTTGTACAAAAGTAACGTTTATATACCCCACCTGCTATAAGCATCCAACTTTAAGGTAGTTATGCTATTAATAACTAGTTTACATTTTCTTTTGTTCCTCTTTATAGGAATCCTCATGGCAAAACTTACGCTAAATAACATTGGCAGTCGATATGGGTCAATTGATGCTCTCAATGACAACTTTGACGCCATTGAGACAGCATTTGAAAACACGTTGAGTAGGGATGGCACCGGCCCTAACAACATGGAATCCGACCTAGACATGGACAGTAACGACATCATTAACGTCGGTGACTTGTCTGTGGGTAGCTTACGTGTAGGTGGAGTCCCTGTTTCTCCCGGTACAATCAACTACACTGGTCAGGTTAAAGAAACCATTGTTGCCACCGCAGGGCAGACAGTGTTTAACCTCACCTCTGTCAGTTACTCTCCTCTTACTAATAATTTGAGTGTATATGTAGACGGTGTATACCAAAATCCTAACCGCTATACAGAAACATCCAGCACCCGTGTAACTCTTTCAGAGGGTGTTCATGAAGGTGCAATTGTAGACTTTGTTGTTCTATCACTCACTGATCTACCCGGTACTGTAGATGCAGTTAATGTAACATATACGCCAGCAGGTAGTGGTGCACAAACAACTACTGTTGCTACTAAACTAAAAGAAACCGTCAGCGTCAAGGACTTCGGTGCTGTGGGCGATGGGGTGACGGATGACACGGCTGCGATTCAGGCGGCTATTGATTCACGTCCTCTTGGAGGCGTAGTTTATTTTCCGCAAGGCACGTATTTGACGGACGGCGGCCACGCATGTACAAACACTGGTGTCGAGTTGATCGGTGAAGGTATCGACGGAACTCGCATTCTGTTTAACCCAGCATCAACAGCCACTGGTGTTTTTATTCTAGGAAATAAGAGTGTGGCGACCGTCGTTAAACATTTGGCGCTTAGAGATATGCGAATCCAAATGCAAGGCGCTGATAAGTACGGTTTTGAGATGTACGGCTGCCGCGATGGTAGTGAAGTCTCTAATGTTTACATATCTGACTTTTCTTCTAGCGCTGTTCGACTGAACATGGCAGGGAATGGGACAGGAGTCGCGTCTGGCAAGATGAATCAAGGAGTCAAACTCACCCAAGTCATTTGCGAATCTTCTCAAGACATCACGGCCCCGAACGGAGTTTTTGACATTGATGGTACGTTTGAAACGACACTTGATACGTGTGCATTCAAAGGTGCAAGCGCCGCCACAAACAACGGCACTGCTATTGATATTGCATCTTCTGGTGAGTGCAGAAATGTTGTGATCATTAACGCCGCACTGCCGCATTTAAAGAATGGCGGTGTGGGGGGCAACATCGGCATTAAGTACGGACAGTGGGCACGAGAGTGTCGTGACATCTGCACTACTTTTGAAAACATCGACGGTAGCGCTGTTGTGTTTGATGGCAGTAACGTCAGTGGAAACAATTTGCCATTTCAATGCTATTCGCTTTATCCACGACTATATCAAACTAGCACGGCTGGTGTTCTTGATCCGGCTTTTGTGTTTGGTGATGCCAATACTTGCATGGTATCTCCAATTAGCGGCTACGTTACGTCGAAGGTATGGGTCAAGTTTGATGCGTTCACAAGTTTTCAGACACGAAACGTGGTAGAGATCGGCGCGGGGGCTGTAAATCCCGAAAACCTTGTAGGCGCAAACGTATTGTTTAACGCAAGTACACCGGACAGCAATGTCGTACAAGGTTTTTCTACCGCAGATACAACGACTCGGCAGTTTATTTTGACAAACACTAATCTGTCTGTGCGGTATGAAACCAACGGCACAAAAGTTGAATACACTCCTGCTTGGGATACATATTCATTAGCGGGTACATCCGGCGCACGTTGGAAAGACGCAACCGGCGATGATATTTTTCAGCTAACGCAAGGCGGTTCGCTGGCGTTAGGACAAACAATCGCGTATTTGCGATACCGGGGGTCTTCTGGTGAAACACTGCAAAGAGTTCTTGTAGGCGCTGCGGACAGTGGTGGTACTGGCTTCCGAACACTACTTCTTCCCAATTAAGCCATGATTACGCCAGCATTTTCATTGACTGCAACTGAACGAGTGCTTCCTAAATTAGCACTCGACTTCACTACCGCAAGTCTTGACCCACGCATTACGTTTACGCGAACCACTGGCGCGTCTAATCCTGCCACTTACGTCAACAATGGCGGGGCGGTAACCGCTGCAACCAACAATCAACCACGTTTTGATTACGATCCGGTAACATTGGTTTGCAAGGGGTTGCTTATTGAAGAATCCAGAAGCAACTCGTTAATTTATTCTGATCAATTTAATAACGCAATATGGGTAAAAACAAATGCGTCAATTTCTGCTGATGCTGCCGTTAGTCCTGATGGAACAGCTAATGCCGACGCACTTTCAAAAAGTGCCACGTTTGGTTCCATATACCAAGGTTTAACCATTGCAACAGGTACGTACACTGCTTCTGTTTATATGAAAGCGGGCACACGTACAACGGGCGCTTTTGCAGTGACGGAAAACGGCTCTACTACGGTACTGGCCCGTGCGAACATAAATTTGTCAACTGGCGTTGTCACAAATAACACGGGGACAGTTTTTGCTGTTGCTGCCGGTAATGGTTGGTATCGAGTTTATACAACCGTAACTACTACAAACACGTCTGTACGCGTGTTTATATATTCAGGCACGTACAACGGTAGCGAAACTGGCGATGTTTATGCCTGGGGCGCTCAACTCGAAGCCGGAGCCTTTGCCACTAGTTACATCCCCACAACCACCGCAGCCCTGACACGCAATGCCGATGTGGCTACGATGACGGGGACGAACTTCAGCGATTGGTTCAATGCGTCTGAAGGGACGTTTGTTGCTGAAGGATCGTATTCTACAAACAGCGCAAACTGTTTATATGTGAACGACGGCACAACGTCAAATCGACTTATGCTTTATATGGGTAATTCAGCACAAGGTTTGATTACAACCGCTGGCGTTGCCCAAGCAAGTTTGGATGGCGGAACACCTATTGTTGGCGGAGCATTGAACAAAGTTTGCTTATCGTACAAGGCAAACAATTTTGGTTTGGCACTGCAAGGCGGCGCAACTGTTACCGATACTTCTGGTACTGTACCAACGGTTTCGCAATTGAACATCGGTGCTGGCCCTGCACTGCAACAGCCATTAAACGGTGTCATTACTGGTTTTGAGTATTATCCGCAAAGATTGACCAATGCGGAAATCCAAGCATTCTCGAAAGGTTGAAAATGGGTTTGACTAAAGCAACTTTTTTTATGGTATCCAGTGCGCCGATCAACGTCAAAGACTATGGCGCAACTGGAGATGGTTTGACAGATGATACGGCTGCTATTCAAAGCGCCATTGATGCGGTAGCAGCAGGTGGCACTTTGTTTTTTCCTGTGGGCACGTATCTTGTCAACGTCAACACGCAGTCTTGCACATTGACTGACGGTACTGATGTATCAAAGTGCGCTTTGTTGATTGACACCGCCATGCAAGTGACGGGCGATCCCGGCGCTCAAATCAAAGCCAAAGAGGGCGCGTCTCCAGCAACTGACAATTACATCGTTTCATGCACTGCTGGAGTAAATTTCACAAACATCTATTTCAATGGCGATAGACTAAATGTCACCAGCAGCTATGGCATCCAGCTAAACGCCAGCGCAAGCAGCGTAAAAAATTGCACATTTAATGGATTTGATGGTTCGCCAGTTGTTGCTCAAGGTACAAGTGCAGCGGCACTGATTAACACAATCAATGTGTCGGATAACAACTTTGAGGATAACGCCAATACCATATTTTTTGCGTGGGTCGAGCGATTCAAGATTGACGGCAACACAATCTACAACGTATCCGAGGGCATCGACTTGGATAAGTATTGTCGCAATGGACAGATCAACAACAATTCTTTTGATACGACTCGTGGTGGCGGCGCAGACGCAGCTATCGAAATCAATGGCGGCGACAACATCACTATTTGCGGTAATTCAATCAAAAACCAAGTTAAAGGCATTTTGTTGAATGGTAAAACAGTCAGTGCTGTCGAATACTACACCAAAGGAATTACGGTTTCTGGCAATAGTATTCTTGATTGTTCCAGTTACGCAATCGTAACGGGCGGGACTTCAGCAACATCTACGCAGGCTACGCAAAACACTTCGATTATTGGTAACACGATTGTTGGCGACGGGACATTTGAAGGCGTCAACTTGCGTGGCATCAACGTTAGTTTTGTAGGCAATACGGTCACAGGTAACCGTGGTGGTGTGTTGATTGATGGTACATCTAGCAAGAATTTGTCCATCGCAAACAATATCGTCAGCGGAAACAGTCGCTACGGCATTCAAGTTGATTCCTCAAGTCAAAGCAACATTTCTATCACTGGAAACATCATTGATGACAACAACTCTGACACTGGGTACAACGGCATCCAAATGTCTGACGTAACTTCGGCAACTATCAGCAATAACACTGTGACTGGAGCGCACGATCATGGCATTCGAGTTCAAGGCACTGGCACTGTCAACTTGTCTGGCAACACGGTTACTGGCGCAACAACCGGCAGCGTTCGGATTGCATCCACAACCACTTGGACAGTCAACGGCCAAAACAGCGCCAAGATTTATCCGCAAACAAACGATGTTTTCTACAACGGTGCGTCTGTCTATTACAGTGACACCGACCCAGGAACACTGTCGTCTTCTTATGTGTTCCGTGAAGGCGATATTGTCTGGAAGTTAGCACAGACGGCTGGAACATCTCCGGGTTGGGTCTGCGTGACCGCAGGCACTCCTGGAACTTGGAAAGCAATGGCTAATTTGGCAGCGTAATTAACCATCTTGCACCCAGTGGTAAACTGGGTGCATAATCAAAACTGTACTGGCCCTAATTATTTAAGGAATTATAATGGCTACAATTACTGATTTAGAAAAACAATTTTACGAGTTGTACATTGCTACACCTCCTGCTGCACTACAAGATTTAAAGAATGCATTTCTTTCTGCTGTAGCATTAGGTGGTGCAGGTGCAGCACAAGTAGTTACTGTATCTGGAACGTCACGTACTCTATCTGCTGCTGATGCAAATAAAATTATTTACTGTACTTCTTCTAGTGCTACTACAATTACAACTGCTGCTGGTTTAGGTGCTGGTTTTAACTGTACCATTATTCAAGGTGGTACTGGTAAAGTTACAGTGGCACAAGGTAGTTCTACTACTCTTGTTTCATACTCTAGTCTACTTAGCACAATGGGGCAATATGCTGTAATTAGTCTTGTAGCTCCTGTTGCTAACACATTTATTGCGGCTGGTAACTTGGGCGTATAAAAATGTCAGAAGTAAGCCATGCTGAAATATATGAGCGCCTAATTGCTGTAGAAAGCAAAGTTGATAAGGTTGCACAAGACACCAAAGACGTAGTGGATGCTTTTCATGCAGCACAGGGTGCGTTCACTGTTTTGGATTGGCTTGCTAAAATTGCCAAACCACTACTTCTTATTGGTGCTTTTTTAGCTGCTATTGGTGCATTTTACACAGGACACAAATAATGTTACTAGAGACAATTGTAGGTGCATTAGTTCCTATTGGTGTAGAAGGTATTAAACAAGCCATTACACGTTTTGCCGGTGGTGTTAAACCTACTACAGTAGATGAACAAATTAAACTTGATGAAGCTGAAGTGCGAAGGCTAGAAGCCTTAGCAAAACTGGACACACCCATTGGTCAACCTAGCCAGTGGGTTGTGGACTTACGAGCTTCTGCACGTTACATTGGTGCGTTATTAGTAATTGCTGTAGGCGTGTCTACACTATACGTTCCAGTAGATGTTGCTGTACAAACACTAGCATTAGAAGCAGCTAACATTGCATTTGGTTTCTTGTTTGGTAGCCGCATCATTGCAGCGTTTAAAAAATGACATACAAACTATCTCAAAAATCTTTAGATAAACTTAAAGGTGTAGATAATGATTTGGTTGCTGTAGTTAAACGTGCTATTGAACTTACAGAAATTGATTTTGGTATTACTGAAGGTGTTAGAGACATTGAACGTCAAAGACAACTTGTTAACGATAAGAAGTCGCAGACATTAAAAAGTAAGCACCTTATTGGTAGAGCAGTAGATGTAGTTGCATACGTAGATGGTAAGGTTAGTTGGGATAAAGAACACTACCACACCATTGCTAAAGCTTTTAAACAAGCTGCTAAAGAACTTAATGTTGCTATCCGTTGGGGTGGTGATTTTAAAAGTTTTTTTGATGGCTTACATTTTGAATTGGAATAATCATGCCACTTAAAAAAGGTAGTTCACAAAAGACAATTTCAGCTAACATTCGTAAAGAGATGAAGGCTGGTAAACCACAAAAACAGGCAATTGCCATTGCTCTTAGTAGTGCTGGTAAAAGTCTACCTAAACGTGGTAGTCGTACAGCTAAGAATAAAGCTAAAAAATGAAATTAGCTTACATAGTCTGGGAAGACGCTTCAGAACTAGATGTTACAGCATGGACTGTACATGAAGAAGAATTTAGTTATACACCAGTGTTATGTAAGCAAGTAGGTTGGGTAGTTTATGATGGCCCAGAAGGTATTATTCTTACACAAGCAGTTACTAGTAATGGTGAAATTGCAAGACGTAATCAAATACCTAAACAAATGATTAGGAGTATAGAATGGTTGACCGAACCAAGTTCCTCGACGGTAGTGGCAAGCGAGTAGTTTTACAACTATTTAAAGAGTTTGCTAGGCCAGATGTAAAATATAAACCTGTGTACACGTTGCAAGAATGGAAAGATGTGTTTCTAGACTTGCGTGATCCTTCTGAATACAGTGCAGCTATGGCACTGTTAGGTGATTGGGAACACTGGCTTGAAGTGCGTAATCATGCACTCATTAAACCACACATAGATAAGTGGCAAGCTGAACTAGATGTTAAACTTCGTAGCGAAGCTATCCAACAAATGAAGGCACACGCTAAACAACCGGGAGGCACTGCTGCTGCTAAATGGTTGGCTGATAAAGGATATGCTCAGGAAGGCACTAAAAAGGCCGTAGGACGACCTAAAAAGGAAGAGGAAGTACCTACCCCTAGCCTAGGTCGAATTGCAGGTGATATGGCCCGTTTGGGCATTGTAGTAGGAGGTAAACGATAATGCCGTTCATGTCCAATGGAAAACGTGATTATAAGAAACAATACGAAAAGTACGATGGTAAAGAAGAAGTAAAAAAAGATAGAGCTAAACGTAATGGTGCTCGTCGTAAACTTATGGCTGAAGGTAAAGTAGCTAAGGGTGATGGCAAGGATGTTGACCATAAGAAACCACTAAGCAAAGGTGGTGGTAATAATAGGTCTAATCTACGTGTTACCAGTAAGAGTGCCAACCGTAGCTTTGCACGAACTAAGTCAGGAAAAATGAAGTGACTGAAAAAGAACTAGTAAAGCAAGCGGCAGAGGCAGACTTACTCACGTTTATTCGACTAGTAGCTCCACATCGTATGCTAGGCGCAGTACATGAAGAACTGTGCTCATGGTGGGGTCGTGAAGATGCTAAGGATAACCAGCTTGTCTTACTTCCACGAGACCATCAAAAAAGTGCGATGATTGCATACAGGGTAGCTTGGTGGATTACTAAGCACCCTGAAACAACTATTTTGTATGTGTCTGCTACTGCTAACTTAGCTGAAAAACAGCTAAAAGCTGTTAAGGACATTTTACTCTCCGACATTTATCGTTTCTATTGGCCTGAAATGGTTAATGAAAACGAAGGTAAACGTGAACGCTGGAGTGTTGATGAAATAAGTGTTGACCATCCTAAGCGTAAAGCAGAGGGTATTCGTGATGCCACTATTAAAGCAGCAGGTATTACAGCTAACGTAACTGGTCTACATTGTAACGTAGCAGTGCTGGATGACGTAGTTGTTCCAGATAATGCATACACGCAACTTGGTCGGGATCAAGTACGTGCCTTTTATTCACAGCTATCATCCATTGAATCTACAGGTGCAAGGGAGTGGGCAGTAGGTACTCGTTACCATCCTGCTGACTTGTATAAAGATATGATGGAGATGACTGAAATTTTCTTTGATGACGACACTGATGAGGAAATTGAGAATGAAGTGTACGAAGTGTTTGAACGTGTTGTAGAGACTAATGGCGAGTTCTTATGGCCTAAACAGCGTCGAACTGACGGTAAAACGTTTGGATTTGACGCTAAAGAGTTGGCTCGTAAAAAAGCCAAATATCTAGACGTAACTCAATTCTACGCCCAATACTATAACAACCCTAACGCAGTTGAAACGCAACTTATTGACAGAAGCCGTTTTAACTACTACGAAAGGGATAAAATTGAGAACTTTAGCGGTAGTTGGTACTTTGGTGATAAGCTTCTCCACGTCTATGCAGCTATGGACTTTGCTTACTCAATCAACAACCACTCCGACTACACAGTTATTGCTGTGGTCGGCATTGACGAAGATAACAACTATTATGTCCTAGACATTGATAGGTTTAAAACAAACAAGATTAGCGTCATGTATGAAAAGGCAGAAACTGTCTATCGTAAGTGGCGTTTTAAACGTATGCGTTGTGAAGTAGTAGCAGCACAGCGACTCATTGTTCAACAATTCAAAGACTTTATGCGTGGTCAAAACATTGTATTTACCATTGATGAATACAATCCTCCACGTAACATGAGTAAAGATGAGCGCATTGCAGCTATTCTAGAACCACGTTATAACAACAATCAGATTTGGCATTACAAAGGTGGTAACTGCCAGATTCTAGAAGAAGAACTCATTATGAACAATCCTGAACATGATGACGTTAAAGACGCACTAGCGGCTTGTGTAGAGATTTGCAAGGCTCCCATTACATCCCGTATGTGGGGCAATAAGAAATCCAATGTGGTAGCCTTCAACAGTAAGTTTGGAGGTGTGAATTTTTAGTATGAGAACACATAAACGACAATACCATAATATTTGCGAAGAATGTGGTAATCCATTTTTAGCAGTACAAAAACGATTTAAATTTTGTAGTAATACTTGTAACCATAGAAATGGCTATAAATTACGCATGTTAGATTATAAATGGCGATTAAGCAAACTATTAGCTATGGCTAAAAATAGAGCCGCTGAAAAAAATGTTCCATTTGATTTAACACACGAATATTTAATTCAACTATGGGATGAAAATTTAGGTTGTTGTGCAGTTACTGGTAGGCTATTTGATTTAGAAAAGTCTACTGAACATAGTGTGAATATAAATGCACCGTCTATTGATCGCATAGTTCCATCAAAAGGTTACACAAAAGGTAACGTTCGTCTAGTAGTTTACATTTTAAATTGTGCTATGGGCGAGTATGGTTTAGATGAACTACGTAACTTAGCTAAAGATTTAGCCTACTAAGAGGAAACTATGAACGAAAATGTACAAGTAAGTTTTAAAGATGACTTGTTAGCAAGTAAAATTGCAGACATGTGGACACGTTGGGATCAAGCACGTTCTGTGTGGAAAGATGACCAGCAAGAACTACGCAATTATTTGTTTGCTACCGATACACGTAAAACTAGTAATAGTAAGCTACCTTGGAAAAACTCTACAGTTACTCCTAAGCTAACTCAGATTCGAGATAACCTCCATGCTAACTACATGGCGGCTTTGTTCCCATCTGAGAATTGGTTTTTCTGGGAAAGTTCTGATAAAGATAAAGAGTTGGCTAAAAAGCGTTATGCCATTACCAACTACATGAAACAGAAGCTAAAAGCGTCTAACTTCCAGCTTCTTGTTTCTCAACTAATTTATGACTACGTAGATTTTGGCAACGTAGTTGCTACATATGACTATGTACGTGATACAATTACTGACAATACAGGTAATGTTGTACAGCGTTATATTGGCCCTAAAGCCTACCGCATTAACCCTACTGACCTAGTGTTTAATCCACTAGCTGAAACGTTTGAAAAGACACCTGTAGTTCGTCGTATGCTTAAATCGATTGGCGACCTACTCACTGACATTGAAACTAAACCTGCACTAAACTACAGTAAAGCTGTGGTTAACAAGGCTATGAGTTTCCGTCAAAACTACCGTGATGATCCTGAGTTCAAGAAAGAATTGAACATGGCTATTGACGGATTTGGTAGTGCTGATGAATATCTAGAAAGCGATATGGTTGAACTATTAGAGTTCTGGGGCGACATTTACGATCCAGATACCAAAACTCTACTACGTAACCAGCTAATCACTGTTATTGATCGCAAATGGATTCTACGTAAGCAACCTAATCCTATGTGGACTGGTAGCAAACCCATGTTCCACTGTGGCTGGCGTTTACGTACCGATAACCTATGGGCACAAGGGCCTCTAGACCAACTAGTAGGTATGCAATATCGTATTGACCATCTAGAAAACCTTAAAGCTGATGTGTTTGACCTTATTGCCTATCCAGTAATGAAGGTTAAAGGTTCAACGGTAGAAGAATTTGAATATGAACCCGGAGCTACAGTGTTTGTTGGTGATGAGGGTGATCTAGAGTTTTTACGTCCTGACGCTACCGCACTACAGGCTGATCTACAGATTAACGAGTTGATGAATCGTATGGAAGAACTAGCTGGTGCTCCTAAGCAGGCTATGGGCATCCGTACTCCCGGTGAAAAGACTAAATATGAAGTGCAGAGTCTAGAGAATGCTGCTGGTCGTATTTTTCAATCTAAAGTGAGTTGGTTTGAGCGTAACATTCTAGAACCATTACTCAATGGTATGCTAGCTGAAGCCATTCGTAATTTTGAGGGCGTAGAGCGCATTCGGACTGTGGATGAGGACTACGGTACAGAAAGCTTCGTTGAAGTCACCAAGGACGATTTAATGGCCTCTGGCAAGCTCTATCCTATTGGTGCTCGTCATTTTGCTGAACAAGCTAGATTTGTACAAGAGTTGGCACAAACTGTACAGGCTGTACAAGCTATTCCAACAGTAGCTGCACACATCTCTGGTAAAGCAATTGCTAAGGCACTTGAAGAG
>Ga0255207_1000259_pt1 | contig 13096 bp, 9 predicted proteins | sample Miss_Miss_RepA_8_2_FD_183043 | JGI IMG/M metagenome (GOLD analysis project Ga0255207, IMG submission 183043) | Freshwater microbial communities from Mississippi River, Louisiana, United States - Miss_Miss_RepA_8d | ecosystem: Environmental > Aquatic > Freshwater > River | place: USA: Louisiana... | reverse complement strand
AAAGCAAAATTAAGAGCAAATATTAAGACTATTTAGAATATATATTTATTATAATTTTTATAATTTATATATATATATATGAGCGCCGCTAGTCGTAGAGAACAACAATTGGCAGTAGGTGGTGTTTATCATCCTAGACAGCAAGTTGAAGTGAACGAAAATGGTGTATGGAGACCAGCACAAATTCAAAATGTTGCAAATTTTACTGTTAGAAATTCAATTACTCGAGGAGAAACAAATAAACCACCAAATCAGGTATTTGCTATAGGTGGTGATCCAAATTCTACTGGAGCAAATACTCATTATATGCCTGGAAGTCAAATTCTTTTTCAAGGACCTCATCGATGGATAAAACTTCTTGGAACATTAGTTTCTAAAAATTATGTTGTACAAATCGATGGTAGAACAGAAACAGTTCCACATACAAGAATTAGACTAGTAGAAAGACAAGCACGAGAAGCAACAGCACAACCACAAGCAACAGCACAACCACAAGCAACAGCACAACCACAAGCAGATGGCAATTATAATCGTGGTCAGCTAGTTGAAGTCAATGAAAATGGTCGCTGGAGACTGGGACAAGTTAATAATGTATATGATTATACAATTAGAAACACAGCGACTGGAAGAAATTTAAATAGAGGAGCAGAACAGGTAAGATCTGAAGGAGGAAATGCAAATATAATGCCTGGAGATAGAGTTCAATTTCAACAAGGTAGGAATTGGCTTCCTGGAACATTAGTTTCTAAAAATTATATTGTAGTTTTGGATGGAACAAGGTATGAAAATGTTCCGCATACAAGATTAAGACTTGCACCCGTGATGCCTAGAACAATGACTGATGAAGAGTTTAACAGGCGGTGGCAAGAGATGCGCAGGCAAACGAATGCTGGTTTTGATGGTAATAATATAGATGATGAAGATGATGATGATGATGAAGACGAAGATGAAGATGGAGCACCCCGAGCAGCAGCACGGCCAGAAGGTCTAGCATTTGAGGTTCATAATGCGTTTGCTGATTTAGATTTACCAAAATTTATGACTATTATTACAAGAGAAAATAATGGTGCTTCTAATTTTAAAGATAATAATAATATTTTGGAACCAGTTGTTTCATATATAAATAGTCAAGATACAGCTTTAACATCAGAACAAAAAACTAGATACATAAATAATATTAGAAATTCTATACGTCAAAATGTAAATGAGTATATTAGAAGTCATCCTGAAGTAAAAGATAATACATTAGAAGTAATACAATTTGTATTGTCTCAGGATCCAAAATATAAAGATCTATATATTGAAACTTTTGAAAATGAATGTATGGGTGGTTACAGTAGGGGAAATAAACAAAGTTGTACAAAGGGAATGTTTGAGCGAATTTATATGGCAAACAAAGGTACAATTGAAGGCCTTTGTTTTGAAGAATTACAAGGAACAAGCGGTAATACAAGCGCAGCAGCAAGTTCTTGTAAACCTATATATCTTGAGTTGCATAGTGCGTTTACACCTGGAGCAGATATAGATATTAATGATATTTTTCAGAAATGGTATAACCAATTTTCTTATGATGCGGTTCCAGAAGAAACAAATCCTCTTAGAAACTTGAGTGTTGAAGCAAGAAAGCAACATTACCGTGATTTTGTTAGACAAGATGAGGCAATATCAGAGCGTATTTGGAACAATAGAGAATTTCAACATAAATTGGAACAATCAATACAAGCAAATAATATCATTTTTGAAACTCTTAGCTTAGATGCTGGATTGGGAAGAAGAAGAAAGAGACATACAGAGAAAAATAAAAAAAAACAAAGAAAAACAATGAAAAAACAAAGAAAAGTAACTATGAAACGCTTAAAAAGAAATGTTATGAAAGGTAAAAATAAAATAATAAGAAAAACTAAAGGAAGATATTAAGAATATTATAACTAAAAATCTAATTATAATATATAAAAATAAATGGACCAACATCAGAATATAGAAGACTTTGAACCAGGAGAAGAAGTAGAGGTATTTGTAAATGACGAATGGGCGCCAGGTATTATTGATGATATACATAGTTATACTATTTTAAATCCTAGAACAAGAAGACAAATGGAAATAATGCCAGGTGATATAAGAAATCGAACAACTCATGTAAGAGGACCAAACGGAAATTTATTAGTAGATAGTGAAATTGAATTTAGAGAAAATGGTATTTGGGTGCCTGGAATATTAATTAGTAAAAATTATCGGGTTGAAATGCAGGATTTTTATGGTGGTATAGAAATTGTTGGACATTCAAATATAATACCACAAGCACCTCGAGTAGAACAACAACGAGCACCACAACCACAAGCGGCAGCACCAGGTCTAGCTTTTGAAATCCATAATGCGTTTGCTGATTTGGATTTACCAAAATTTATGACTGTTGTTAGAAGAGAAAATAATGGTGCTTCTAATTTTAAAGATCCTAGTAATATTTTGGAACCTGTTGTTTCATATATTAATGGACCAGATACATCTTTATCACAAGAACAAAAAACTAGATACACACGTAATATTAGGGATTCTATACGTCAAAATGTAAATACTTATATAATAGATCATCCTGAAGTAAAAGATAACACACTAGAAGTAATACAATTTGTATTGTCTCAGGATCCAAAATATAAGGATCTATATATTGAAATTTTTGAAAATGAATGTATGGGTGGTTATAGCACTGGAAATAGACAAAGTTGTATAAAGGGAATGTTTGAACGAATTTATATGGCAAACAAAGGTACAATTGAAGGCCTTTGTTTTGAAGAACTACAAGGGACAAGCACAGCGGCTACTGCTTCTGCTGTTGCATCTAGAGCTAGTTCTTGTAAGCCTGTGTATCTTGAATTGTACAGTGCGTTTACACCTGGAGCAGATATAGACATTAATGACATTTTTCAAAAATGGTATAACCAATTTTCTTATGATGCGGTTCCAGAAAAAACAAATCCTCTTAGAAATTTAAGTGTTAATTCAAGAAAGCAACATTTTCGTGATTTTGTTAGACAAGATGAGGCAATAACTCCGCGTATTTGGACCAATCCAGAATTTCAGCGTAAATTGGAACAATCTATACAAGCAAATAATATTATATTTGAAACACTTAGCTTAGATGCTGGATTGGGAAAAAGAAGAAGAAAGAGACGCACAGTTAAACATAAAAAGAAACATAATAGAAAAACAATGAAACGCCTAAGAAAAACAAGAGGAAGATATTAAATAAATTTAAATAATTTAAATAACTTATACATTTTTAAAATAAAATTAAAATAATTTATAAATTATAATAACTTATAAAATGAAGGGACACAAAAATTCAAATCATTTAGTAATAGAAAATCCAAAATACACAATAAGTAATACTGATAATTATAATCAAAATATACACAATTCTATTCATGATATACTAACAAAATTTGTTAGTTCATTGTCAGAATATTTAACAATTATATTGGAAAAAATACACAACAAGAAAAGTGATTGTTATAAGTTTATTATTGAACGCGGTATTGATACTGTTTCCCATGTATTTTCTATTATATTGTACTACACAAAAAATCTAGATATTGCTTTTTATCATAGTCAGAAAGCATATTATTTCTATATTGAATTTATTGAGCAAATATCTGATGATAATATTACATTTTTACAACTATCTTCTAGGGATGCAACAACATTTGTATATAAAAAGACAATATATGAAATTAGCAATGACTATAAAAAAACAATGAATGAACTAACAAATGAAGACAAAAGTATTTTAAAATATGTCGACACTTATATTTCAATTTATAAAAATATGTTTTACATGTTTACTAAAAATATGCTTAATCAAAATATTGCTACTAATGCTACTAATGCTACTAATGCTAGTAATAATCAACTCCAAGATTTTTTATCTAGTATAATTAAAATTAATAATTTAGATACTAACAAAAATAAGATAAAGCAAGGCCAATTAGAATGTATTTATTTATTTACTAATTTATTAGCATATAAACAAAAAAATATGTTGATATTTTTCACTATACTTGAGCAATTTATGTCTCATTTTCTATCAAAGAAAAAACAATTAGACGACAAACAAATTAGACAAAATATGTATATTTATTTTGATGATGAAATTGAGCTAGATAAAATTTTCTTTATACAACAGTAATTTGCTTCTTACGAATTTTCTTCTTCTTATTCTTAGTCATATTATGACTTTCAATATCAATTAATCCTTGATATATTTCTTTAAATTCGGCTTTAAACATTACCTTTAAATAATTATAAATTTCAACTAAAACATTCTCCTCACACATTCCTACAATAAGAACACTACCTGTTCTAAAAATCATGAAAGACACCTCAGTTATATTTTTATATTTATTTTTATTTTCACTATTTATTTGAATACCAGTTTGAATACCAATATCATTGTTATAATAAAATTTACACTGTATTCCTGGATATGAACACGGATCATAAATTGCATCAATATTGTATTTATATCTTAGAATATCATAAAGTTTCTCTCTGTCAATATAAAATCCACAATTAAAATTTGAATTAATTAGTACTGTATCACTAGTCTGTTTATAAGAAAGTATGTCAGTTGTGTATGGTTGTAAAATGTCAATAATATTTTTTAAAACAATATCAAGCATATCATCATTTTGAACACCAGGTATTTCTATTTTACCAGTATTAAATACCTTAATATGAAACTCGCGAAATAATCCATCTATTTTAATTCTTATTATAATTACAAAACAATTATAAAATGCTTGCTTCTTTTTAGAGCGATAATTCATAATATCTTTTTTAGAAATACCAATTGTTATTTTGCGAATATCCTTGAATTTTACGCGTCCATTTGGGTTATCAATATGAGATATAACATGTTCCTCAAAATATAATTCTTGTTGTAGTCTTTGTTGGATAGTATCAAGCTCTTCAGGTGTCTTAGAATTAATCTTTATTTGTTTTTTTATTACACCATTTTTAGCAGTTGCATAAGGTATAATTGGTATATCCCAAAATATTTTTAGATCAACCGGATTAGTCAAGTAAGCAATTTTAGATTTGGTAGATATGTATATTTCAGTTGGTTCCGGAACTTCTACATTTGTCGTATCAAAATTCGCGCATGTATTACGACTATCATTATATTTATCCCCTTTTAAATCATCAATATCTAAATCAATATCTACTTCATCATTATCGCAACTATTTGTAATAAAACTCGACCATTCATCATCTATGCTTGGTTTATTTATATCTAATTTTATATTATTTATTTTTGAACTTAAAGACATTTTATCGTTATTATGTTTTCTATCTTTGTCTTTAAATAGTTTACATATATATTTAATTCAATTTTAAATTTATATGCCATAATTATTTTCGTAATACATTATAATATAATGTTGAGCAAAAAGTTAAGCGTCATCCCTGAAAGGGACAATTTAGCAATATTTTCACAAATTTCACCTACTTCAATAAAACAAGTTAAGGAATACAGCTTGAAGCAAAATGTCTTTGACCCTACTAAAAGTTCGCCTCCAAATGAGTTTATGTTGAAACTTAAATTGCGAATGTCTATTTATGATAGTAGTAATGATGATAGTTTAGATATTGAATAATTTACAAAATGACTGTTTTTACAATCCTCAAAATGCATTATATTTTCAACAAAATTTAGAAAAGTTGGGCAAATATGTTGTTTCTTATTACGAATAATATAATTTAGAAAATCCTTTATTATATTTTTTTTGTCAATATTATATTTAGAACTAGTTGTATTAATAAAATTAACAATTGAGTTTATTTGACTTTTATCTTTAGTATTACTTTTATCTATTTTATTATATAATTCTTCCCACACAGTTTCATCGATAATATTAAATTCATCATCTGTTATATGTTGATTGGACTGCATAAAATTAATCATACTTCTAATATCGGATTTATATAGCTGTTGTATAAGTCTTAAAGACTTATCTGTCATATTTAGATTTTCTGATATGGATATATTCTTTAAAAATGATATAATATCTTGTTCTGGTAACTGATTGAAACGTAATCGTAAAAATTCATTTTGAAGTCCTTCATCAATGCGGCTAATATAATTACAAATAAGGCAAAATCTAACACCATTTGTATAGTTTTGTAGCAAATATCGCAGTGCTTGTTGTGCATTTTTTGTCATATAATCTACTTCATCTAAAATGACAAATTTAGTGCCCTGATTAAATAGAGACTTAGAATTTACAAACTGATTTATTTGATTTCTAATAATATCAATACCGCGCTCATCAGATGCGTTTAAATGTATCATTAGTCCTTTATTTTTCTGACCAAGCACTTCCTGATATGAATTTACAAGATTAATAATAGTTGTTGTTTTACCGGTACCAGGAGGACCAAAAAATAACAAATTTGGAAAATAAGATGTTTTAATAATATTTGTTAGTATCTTCTTATTTAAAGGATCCAAAACAATGTCATCAAATTTTGTTGGTCTAAATCGTTCTACCCATGGAGTTCCTATCATTTACTTATTATTTAATATTAAGTAAATCGTATTTAATTCCTTTTTTATAAGTTTTAAAAGTTTTACTTATTAAAAAGTTTACTTATAAAAAAGTTTTACTAAAAACCTTTATTACTAATCTCTATTTTTAATATTATCATACCATTTAGCTACATCATCATAACTTTCTGGCTCTACACTTTTCTTAACAATAATAGTTGATATATTGTTAAATAAAATTCCTGATCCTCCTATTAAAAACCCTTTTACACCTTCACCAAAACTAGATCTATGGGTAGATTTAACAATATCTATCCAAAATTCACCTTGATAAGAAGTGACCATACTAATATTGTTAGTATTTATTAACTTGTTTGATATTCTTAAAAATCTAGACATTTGATTGCTATATAACATAGAACATTTGTTAGTTCTAAATTGTTTTAATATATGTATAAGGAGACTTTGAAACAATAGGTTAAAAATATTTAGAAATAATGGCATATTTATATATAACATGTCGTCATTGAATTCATCTTTATACAATGGTTATTTAAAAAACTCATATTTAGAGCTCATTATTGGTCCTATGTTTTCAGGTAAGACTAGTCGTTTAGTAGATATTTATAAACAATGTAAATTCTGTAATATACCAGTAGCAGTTATAAATCATTGTATTGATGATCGTTACCATGATACCATGTTGTCAACTCATGATAAAGTAATGATCCCTTGTATCAAAACTGATACTATGACTTCAGTCTTAGAAAATAGTGAAGTAAAAGATGCACATGTAATTATTATTAATGAAGGGCAGTTTTTTGGCGATTTATATGATATTGTTGTTAGTTTGTTGACTTCTGGAAAGAAGATTTATGTTGGGGGATTAGATGGCGATTTTGAACGTAAGAAATTTGGACAAATTCTTGATTTAATACCATTATCTGATAAGGTTACAAAATTATCATCATTGTGTAGTATTTGTAAAGATGGTACACCTGGTATTTTTTCAAAACGTATTACATCTGAAACTGAGCAAACTGTTGTTGGTTCAGATAATTATATTCCAGTTTGCCGAAGATGTTATATTTTATAAATTTGAAAAAAATATATATTAAAATGATTTAAATTGATAAGTATAATTAATGTATAACTAACAAATGGCCAGAAAATCTATGAAAAATGTAGTTTCTAGCGAAGAAAATAAAGACCAAACGTCCTCAAAAGTAGAGAAACAGGAAGATGTACCAAAGAAGAAACGAATGTCTAAGAAGGATAAATTGGCTGCTGAAACTTCTAATTCTAATACAAATAAAGTTATAGAACAGGCTATAAATCCAGTTATAAATCCAGTTATAAATCCAGTTATAGAACCAGTTATAGCAGCTAGCTCAGAGCCTGTATCTGTAGCTGTTATTACAAAACCTAAACGCGGAAGAAAATCAAAAGCTGAGTTATTGGCATCTTTAAATGCAAATGCCAATGCTACTACATCTAATTCAATCCATTTGCATGTTGATGAAAAAGAACCAAATAATAGTACAAATAATAATATAAAATCTAGTTTTGATAATAATCAAATTGGCAATGATATTGATGACAAAAATGAAGTAATAGAGGTAGATGAAGAGAAGAAAACTGCTAAGAAACGCGGTCGCAAACCCAAAGGCGGCAAAATTATTCAAAATATTGTATTATCTGAACCCCAAATTGTAGAAAAGCCAAATGTAATTCTTCATTTAAAATGCTCTATGAAGGATTTACAACAATCATCATCTTGTATTGTTGAGTCATATAATTTTGGTTCAAATGATCTTGGATACGACTTACTTAATAATGATACTATTTGCGCTAATCCTATTTCAGTAGTACAACCTGTAACAAATTCTTTGATAAATGATATTAAGGGCTTTAATATTAAATCAAATATGAATTCAAATGTAGTGACTACTTTAGCAAAAGAAAGAGACTTGGATTTTTCAAGAAATAATTATAGCAAATATAGTAATTATGATGACGATGATGATGATTATGACGATGATGATGATTATAATGATAATAATAAAAATAATGGAAATACAAAGACAATTTGGCGCAAATTGAAGCAGCTGGAACATAATTTACATATTAATAATGTAAATAATAAGCAGTCTGCTTGCTTCTGGTGTACTTGCGACTTTGATAATCCGCCAATTTATGTTCCCAAGCATTTTATTAATGGCACTTATCATGTATATGGATGCTTTTGTAGTCCAGAGTGCGGTGTTGCTTATTTAATGAATGAGACTATTGATAGTTCTGCCAAGTTTGAGCGTTATCACTTATTAAATCATATTTATTCTAAGATTTATGATTATAAGAAGAATATTAAGCCAGCGCCTAATCCATATTATATGCTGGAGAAGTTTTATGGTAATTTGTCTATTCAGGAATATAGAGCATTATTAAGAAATGAACGATTGTTTTTAATTGTGGATAAACCTTTAACACGAATTTTACCGGAGCTTCATGAAGATAATGATGAATTTATATTAAATAATAAAATTATTGCGTCAAATAATTATCAACTGAAGTCAAGGATGCAAAAGAAGAAGGCAAGTAAGGGATTAATTATGAATGAAAAATTTGGATTAGCAACTTAAAATAATTTGTAAAATATATGTTTTAATTTAGATAAATATATATTTATATATTAGTAGATAGATGGACAATACATTTTTTGGAACAAAGCCTGAAGATAAAGAAATAGACCTTTTTAGTCCTGAATATGATTGGTCAGATAAAATAAGAAAAGATGTTCTTGGAATTAATAAAGAAACTAAACTAACATGTCCTATAACTAATTGTGAAGGAGATTGGGAAAAATATATACAAAAAATGTTAGATGGTTTTAAAATGGTTTCAACAGATAGCAATAGTGAATATGTAAAATTAGAAAATTTTGAAATGTTTTTAACTGGAATTGGAACTGGATATATGACATATTGTGACCAAATTGAAACAATAAAAGATATATTTAAAGATCTTAATATAGATTATGATACAGAAATAGATGCAAGGACTGATAATGGTAAACTAAGCTATAGAGAAGTTATTAACAATCTTATTAATCAATATATTAAACCAAGAGGTGAAAAACGTGGAAATGCTGGATCTGGTGAAAATACACCTGTTAAAAAAGGTAGAGATGAAGGAGATGGATATGGAGAATCAATTCAGTTAACTCCTCAACCTTCACAAGTTAATACATACCTACTTGACCTTGCCAGAACAAATACTATTCCTACAACACAACCTCCTGGATATAACAATCTTAGCATATTTGAAAAACGACAACTACTAGAACAACAACTTTCAAAGAATGAAGGTGGAGGAGGATATCCAAGTTCTCCAAGTTCTTCTTCAGGGAGATCAACACCAACTCTTTCTCCACCTGGTTCTTCATATGGTTCACTAGTTAGTTCTCTAGGTACTCCTTTTGTACCAAGAAAACGAGGTGGTTCTAATCCTTACAATATGAAAGGTGGTAAGCCTGGCAATGCTTGTGATGGCGGAAATATACTAATGTATAATAATAATAATAATTTACCAGTGAAAGATAATGATAATATTGCTCAAAATATTAATGATCCACTAACAAACGCATTTATTACAGCATCCTTAGCAAAAACTCCAGATGAATTAAGTCACGACTTTTTAAAATATTTTAAAGGTCAGTTTATTGAAGAAATAATATCTACATCATATGACCCAATGTTAAATTATTTTGCAAAAAAGTTGACTGACATGAATAAAGAACAAGGTAACCAACAAGATAAGCAAGAAGTTGAAAAACTTTTAGGTTTTATAAATACATTGCGTTCAAATACAGTTATTAATGACCATGAATGGAACTATTATGTCTCAGCATTGAAATATATTGATGAAGAATGCAACCGATTGGATGATATTAATATTTTTATGGTAGGCAAAACAGATACATACCAGTTTTTGAAAAATCCGAGTTTACCTAAATGGCAATTAAAAGAAAAAACAAGTGCTTCTAGTTCTTCTTCATCTAGTTCTTCTGCTTCTGATTCTGCTATGGATGTATTACCAGAATCAGAAGGAGAAGATTCCGGTGATTCAGGAACATACACATATTATAATACATCAGAAGGCAGTTTTATGGCAGTAGGTGATGGTATATTTCCTTTTGACTTAGTTTTGTGTGAAGATAACTCCATAGCAGTACCAAAGTTGTCTGTATTATTAAATGACATCAATAATTCAAATAATGTTACACACAATTCTGATGATAATACATATACTGTTAAGTCAGAAGCAATTAGTGATTTGACTAAGTCATGTATTAAATTGGCAACTGGACCCAATTTATGCGATCCTTCAACAATTGGTCCTATACCAATAAGCAAATTTGAAACTGTAGTTACTAATGCTGATGACTTAAAGTTTTTTCAAAAAAATACTAATGTTAAAGATGATAAAGAAGCGTTTATTGAACTAATTAATCATGTACAACAACTACAAGATATTAATAAACAAGAGTCAGTAGTTGCACGTTCTTTTTTTATAGAAGCAATCAATAAATTTATGGCTATGTTTGGCGTTAAAAGTGGATTTGTTAGTATTGATGATAGTATAACTTATGAAGATGAAATTAATAACAAAACATATAGAAATATTAACTTTATAGAAACAAATGATGATAAATATAATGGTATTCATTTTTATTTACAACAAGTACAACCAGGACAACAAGAACAACCAGTAGAAATAGATATTATGGTTGGCGACACTACTATTAAAAATATATCAGCTTTTATACTCTTTTTCAGAGATAATGGTGGTATACCATATGAATGGCCTGGTCAAGCCCCAACAGATTTATTACTTAAACAATGGGCTTCATGGTTTAGATTACATAAATTTGCTAGAGAAATTTTCAAGAGAATACCAGATAATACTTTAACTGGAATTAAAGAAGAAATGGGTATCCAAAATGTTGATATTACAAATCCTATATTTAAATCTAGAATATTACAGCAAATAATTATTTCATTAAAATCATTTGGTGATGCGTCACAAGTAGATTATATAAAAAAAATGTCTACATATTTAAAACAGGAATATGGTCTTAATATATATATTTCCTCTTCTGATAAAAATGTTGCTGGAGAAGCGTTTTTAACTGATACACCAACTTGGATTGTTGGATTAGGAACACGTCAGCATGCTAGTTTTTATAAATCAAGAAGCTATGTATTTAATATTGAACAATTTAAAAAAGAAATAGAAGCTGGAAAATATAATGGTAAAAAACCAATAGAAAATATAGATACCCAATTACTTCTTGAAAAACAAGATACAAAATTTAACACAATGAAGGCTATAACAACTAACAGTAGTTTGGCTACAGTTGAAATGATACAGTCTGATATACAAACATATGCTAAGGTTATTTTGTCATATAAGGATAAGGATGATACTTCAATGGATACAGATATAAGTAATATAGAAGAACCATCTAATTGGATAACATATGTAAATAAATTACAATATAGTCCTATATTAACTGAGCAAGCTAAAATAGAAATAAATAAAACTCCTTTAGAAATTGAAGATAAAAAACTTCTAACAGACCTTAAATGCTTTCTAAAGAAAATATGCGATACATTGGCATTTACCGATGAAGATTATAGAACAGTTTTTACAGATAAATTAGAAGTTATTAGTAATTTTGTACAATTAAAACTATCAAAAACATTAATTGATTTTGTTAAAAAATATGATATAAGTACAAAAAAAACTGCTATAACTAAAATAATTAATGAAGGGCTATCATATGCTAATCCAATTATATCTAATAGTACAATAGATTTTGCATCAAAATATTTAACTAATGGAGAAGAAAATTTTAATATATATGCTTCACAATTTCAAGATGTAATGGATGATGCTGTTTTTGCTGTCGAAGAAGTCATTTGTGTTTTTAATAAGGCACCAGAACCAAATCTTGAACCTTCCCGAATGTCTAAAAGAGCAGATGCAAAAGCAAAAAGAGATGAAGTCAGAAGACAACAAAGAGAAGTAGAAATAGAAAATGAGACTAATGAAGCGATCCAAGCTCTTGAAAAAGAAGGCAGAAAAATTGGAGCAGAAGAAAGAAAAATAAGAAGTAAAATAGAAGATACAAATAGTAAAATTAAAAAACTATTAGAAACTCAAAAAGATATACAGCAAAAAATTGCAACAAATACTAAAAAGAGAATTCCAAAAATGCCAAATCAACTATTAAATAATATTAAAAAACAGCAACAAAATTTAGACAAATTTAATAGAGAATTAGAAAAGATAAAACAAGAGAAAATTAAAGAGATTAAAGACAAGATTACAAAACAATTAACACCTCTATCTATAGAACAAAAAGCTGGAGAACTTAAAAATCTAAGAACCAAGATTTCAAATGATTTAGGAGAGCTAAAAGAAAAATTTGGTATCAGTGCTTTATCTAGTTCTAGTGCTTTAGATACTAGTGCTTCATCTATGACT
>Ga0255207_1000256_pt1 | contig 13130 bp, 10 predicted proteins | sample Miss_Miss_RepA_8_2_FD_183043 | JGI IMG/M metagenome (GOLD analysis project Ga0255207, IMG submission 183043) | Freshwater microbial communities from Mississippi River, Louisiana, United States - Miss_Miss_RepA_8d | ecosystem: Environmental > Aquatic > Freshwater > River | place: USA: Louisiana... | reverse complement strand
CCAGGGTTTAAATTTGGATTATTTGGATTATTTGGATTATTTTCACTGTTACTATTTTTTGGATCAAAACTCATAATATTATATATTATTTCTAGATAATAAATTAAATATATATAAAAGCATTTACTATACTAATTATAAATAAATGTATTTTATATTATTTTTATTATGTTTTATATATTTGATACCAATACATCTTGCTAATAATAATAATATTAATAATAATTTAGTTCCTTCTATGATAAATGATTATTTATTAAATCAAGTTTCTAGTTCATCTTATAATTCAAAAGATAATACACTACATAGTTTTATTCTAAATATGTATGAAAATGATATTATAGACCAGAACCAAATTACAAAAAAAATGGCTGATTGGATTAATATAATGTTTACTAAAACTATTATAAATTCTAAATCTAATTCTAAATTAAAATATGAAAACTATATGTTTAAAGAAATTGGACTATTAAATAAACTAATTATTAATGCCACGGATGGCCTCCTAAATATGTGTGATAAGTTGATTGAGAAAACAACTAGTGTTCTTCCATTATCTTACCAAGTTAAACTAACGCATGATATGAATATGTATTCAGATAATTTAGATAATAATAATAATAATGATAATGATAATAATAAAGCATTATCACTTAAAACATATGGCAACCAAGAATTAGCTAAACAAATTGTTGATGACTTGTATTATTTTCAGCAACACAGAGACGCAATATCTAATCGCCAATTATTTTTAAATGGACTTTGTTTTTATACATTTGGAACACCTTATGTACATTATTATATTTCAGATTATAATATGATTGAGTTTGAATATGATCCATCTACAATTAGAAATTTTATATCTATTCTTCAAAATATTATTGATAATAGTTATATACGAGGCCTAAATAAAGGATTTAAAATGTATAAAGAACGTTCTGAAACTAAGATTAAAAAAGGAAAATCAAAAGGTTCTGGTTCTAACTATGATGGATTACGCTTTGATGTTGAGTTAGATATTGATACAAAAAAAACTGAAAGTCTAGTTGAAAAGGCTAAATATATGTTACCTATTTTACAGAAATTTGAGCAACAATTGCCTACATATTTAACGCACTTATCTAAACGATCTTTAAATATTGATACATATTTTATGAATTTAAAGGCGTTTTGGCAAAATATATTAGATAAAACTTATATTGGATCCCAATTGCATCCATTTAAATACGAGGTTGAAATGTTAGAAGTAAAGAAAAAAGAGGATAAAGAACTATTAGAAAAAGATAAGAAAAAGCAGGCAGAATTAGAAATTGATTTAATGGCTGAAAATGAAGCGGCAAAAATAATTAGAGAATTCCGAAATAAGCAGTTGATTGAAGAAGCAAAAAATTATGTACGGGAACAGGAAATTATACAGAAAGATAGAAAAACTAATTATAGTATTATAGAATGGGACCAATTTAATCGCAAAATTAAACAACATGTATTTGGATTTACAAATACACTAGTATCTGGAATTGATGGTGCGATAAAAGCGCCAAAGGATTTTGTAATTGATTTTGCAACAGAGACTGTCTTAGATATAGGTAAGGTTGCTGTTTTAGCACTGGTATTAATGTACTGTATTTTGTATAGTTTTAAAAAAATAAAGTATTATATTTTTTATAACAAGGATAGCAAGGATAGTAAATAATAATATTTTATTAGCTATTTTGCGACTTTTTATTAGTCATCATTAGCCATTTATATTTTATCATAAGAAGATGTTTTTATAGTTCATATTTTTAGATGTATTATAGTCACAATTTTTTTGAGCAAAATATTGGAGATTTTTTAGCGACTTTTCATTAGCCATTTTGCGACTTTTCATTAGCCATTATTAGCCTTTAAATTTTATCATAAGCAAATGTTTTTATAGTCTATATTTTTAACATGTATTATAGTCATAATAATACATGTTAAATTGTGGGAGATTTTTTAGCGACTTTTGATTAGCCATTTTACTACTTTTGCTACTTTTGCTACTTTTGCTACTTTTGCTACTTTTGCTACTTTTTTGGAAATATTTGATTTCCAGCCACATTGAATAAATGTTTTGTAGTGATTATATGTTTTATCATAATTATATTTTTTGCTAGTATTATAGTCATATTAATTATAGCAGAAATTTTAAGCTACTTTTAATATTTCCAATTATTTCCATTATTTCCAAAACTATGGAAATATTAAAAAGTAGCACAAAAATGTCCATTTTTAATTCTCTTTTTACTTTTTGGAATTATATTTAATAAATACTTTGCAATTATAATAACACTTATTAGATTTTTGTTTCTTTCTTAAGTAATTCAATAATTAATGATTTAAAATCATTGTTTTGTTCTAGAATAAATTCTTTAAATATTTTATTTTCATTAACAATAGCTTTAATAATATTATTATCTGTCAGGTTGCTAGATGTATGTTTAATACATTTTTTTCTATGTCTCCATAATCCAGCTCTATCATTAAATTGTTTTTCACATTCATCGCATATGTAAACTTTTTTATTGAGCATATTTTCGTTGTTCAGCGTTGTTTTTTTATGTTTTGCTGTCATTAAATGGTTGTCGTAACTACTTTTTTTGCTAGTACCATAGTTACATTTTTCACAATAAAATTTTGAGCATATTTTTGTTGTTAAAAATGCCATTTTAATAACAACAGAAAAAAATGCCTTAATATGTTTGCAAAATTTTTAGAAAATAAAAAATAAAAAATATTTTAACAAATACTTTATTTGCAACATTTTGAATATATCTTTTGTTAACTTAACATGTTAAGATGTTAATAAATATTTGTATTAGATACTATTTCTATTCATATTATAGTCATAAATATTATAGCATTTTTTATTGCAACTTTTTGCAACTTTTTGTTATCATTTGTTAACATAATTAGTTAACGGAAAAAGTTGCTTTTGTATTTTTTAAAAAAAATAAAAAAAATTATTTTAATAAATACTTTTCAATTACAACAGCCTTTGTTACATTTTTTACAATTTTTTCAATATTATCTTTTTGTTCTTCCTCTGTAACACCAGACATTGAATTCATTACTATTTTGTTATATTGGTCAAATTTCTTAGTTGTTGTATCCTTACAAGATGGGTTCTCTTTAACCCATTCGTTGATTTGTTTTATATTTTTAAATGCTACTCTTTTAATAGCACTTTTAATTAATGGTTTATCATCACTTTCTTTTATCCATTCATCATTATTTTTAATATATAGTACTTCACGTTTAGCATCACTACAATGTATTGGGCGCTTATGAACTTCTAATGCGTTTATGCCTTTAACAAATATATTGGAAACTCCATCAGCATAGCCTAAATTTGCAAATTCTTCAAGGTCTGTTAATTGCATTTTAATAGAGTCAACAAATTCATTAATATTTAAAGCATCTTTACACTGCTCATTTAAAAAGAAATTTAAGTTGAATGATTTATTATTACAATTGCTAATATTGTTAATTTGGTTATTAATTGTTTCTTTCTTAAGTAATTCAATAATTAATGTTTTAAAATCTTGGCTTTGTTCAAGCATAAATTCTTTAAATGTTTTATTTTCATTAACAATGGCTTTAATAATATTTGTGTCAATATTATTATCTGTTAGTTTGCTAGATGTATTTTCAATATATGTATCAATAATACATATTTTATTATGTTTCCATAATCCAACACGTGATTTATATTCTTTATTACATTTTTTACATATATATTGCTGTAAATTTATATTATTGCAACTAATTGCAACATTTTGGTTATCTTTTGTTAACTCAAAATGTTTAGATGTCATTAAATGTTTATCGTAACTACTCTTTCTATCTGTATTATAGTCACAAATTTTACAGCCAAATTTTTTCGCAACTTTTTCGCAACTTTTTGTTAACATTTGTTAATATATTTAGTTAACAAAAAAAGTTGCCTAAAGTTTTCGCAAAAAAATTTTAAAAAATATGCTCACAAATTTTTTATACAAAAAAAATAATTTAGAGCATTATGGTCAAAAAGTGAAAAATAGGGTATTTTTCAAAACTTTTTTGGGGTTTTCATTTTTGGACATTTTTAAAAATGTCCATTTTTTGATTCCCTTTTTACTTTTTGGAAAAAATTTATAACTTTCAAAAATGTAAATTTTTTTTTATTTTTAATTTAAAATAAACATATACACAAAATTTATTTAATAATATTTTATCTTACCAAGTCTTTCTTCAAGTTCAATAGCCTTATTAATATATTTATTATTTTTACAATAAGATTGAATACAAATTAATGTATTTTCCCAAACCCCCAAAACATTTTGTATCTTAATTGCATCTATTTCTTCACAGTTTGGATTAAAAGGATAAAATACAGCATCTACATCATTATGTCCAGCTTCAAAATACATTCCTTCAAACTCTTCATGTTCCTCATCTTCCATATTCCATTCACTTTCAATCCTAATAGTATCCATAAATCCTACAATATCTTTTTGTAGAGATTGATTATTTATAAGTTCTGAATTCATAATAGATTTATCAAATAAATAATATAATTCCTCAAAAATATTATTTAATTGCTTGTAAATAGTGGTAGCTTCCATTTCTTATTGTTATTATATGCTGTTTTACTTATGTTTTATTTTTATTTCAATTTTTTTAAATATTAAATTAATATGTCAAAAGTTTCTTGTTCGATTGAATAAAATGTTCTAATTCATTAATATCAATTTCATTCATTTCTACATGGGCTTCCCAAAAATATCTACAATAAGCCCATACAAACTCGCAATTACCCTTATACCAGTAGTCATATTTTGCCAATAATTCAGTCAGCAATTTTGGCGGCAATAAATTCAAATTATCACGAGGTAATACATAGCATAATTGCACTATTTCTGCTACAGGCTTTGGTGGTTGTACAGGTACAAATTCGCATCCAAAAACAGGCACATATTTAATTAGATCTGTAAGCAAAGGTGGATAATTATATTTATAATTCCAGCGCCAATCCGGACAACCAGATGTATAATACTTCATAGTCCATTCAAGACCCTGAAGATAATTAGTTGCTATATCTTTCTTCTGATCATCATTTGTATCTGTTTTTATTCCAAAGAGTACTCTGTAATATCTTGACTGCCAATAAGGTTTCATCGGGTTAATATATTTCTCAATCTCTCTTTCATACATTGGAGTAGAGTCAAAACGCTTATATTTCTCTTCAGGTGTATTTTGTGGCATTTCTTTTCTTTCCTTAGAATTTCTAGACTTATGTTCATCAATAATATAGTTTTCTTCCAATAATGCTAGAAACTTAATAACTTTTCTAACATTTCCCCAATAAATAGTTTTACCATCACATAAATTTTCATCAGGTCCAATTGTAGACTTATATGCGTTTAACATCTTATCAACGCCTCCAGTACGAATATTAATTGCCGGAAAATGGGGCATAAAATCATTACCTAGAAAAAATCCAAGAAATATATAATCATATACTTTATTTTTCTGACTAATACTTAGTTGTTGTTCCTCAGTTAGCTCTACATTATTATTCATATGTGAAATAATAGATTTTGTTAAAAGAGGTATATCTAATAAATAGTCGGAATCTGGTTCCAAATTGCTATCAATAGAACCGATAAATTGTGGCGTCTCTCTAAAAAGATAAATTTTTTCACATATTGGCAAGTGATTAATTGATAACATAATAAGGTCCGCATCCAGACCATATATGATAGTAACTTCATTTATATGCTTGTCGGGATTTTTTCTGATGTAGTCGAATAATTTGTGCTCGCCTTCACCGGCGCAATTACTGCCGCTAAATATAATATTTTCTACCTTCATTAATGAAGGAGTTGATTTATTGGAAAAATGTGCACCAATAGTCGTGTTTAATTCGGCCATAAATTTAGTACCGGGTGTAATAGCAGTGGTATTCCATGGATCATCCTTTTCTTTCTTGAAAATGGCACGTGATATATTGTTTTGGTATCCAGATTTATAGCGACGGGATCGTTGTTGCTCTAATTTAGCTACAGGGGCAACACCATCAAACGCAATAATAACTGTTTTAGTAGGTGAAATGATACTAATATAATGTTCTATTTTTAAAATAACAGAGCGTATGATACTAGTAGCAACACTTTCTGTTAAGCTATCAAATTTCATTTTATTATAGACGTCATATATAATTGAGTTGCAGTCTAAATACAAATTATCTACACATAGTAGTGATTTATTATATTTTTTTATAATACTTGGATGATTTTTAACAATATATGAAAAATAACTTGGTATGCCCATTTTACTATATTAATTTATATTATTATGATAAGTAGTGTCTAATATTGTTATGTATATTATATTTTTATCATACTAATAATAACTACTTTTACAAAGCTTTAGGTAGAAACACGTATTATTTTATATATTTCATATTTATATAAAAATGAGCGAAAAAACAGATAAGGTAAAAATGACAGCAGACAAGGCAAAACCTAAACTAACAAAGCCTAATCCAGATATTGTCATCCTTATAGAGCGTAAAATAACTTTTTTTCAAGATACAATTCAACGAACAATTTTACACATACAAAAAAACAAGGTTCTTAATGTGATTAATGTAAGCGAAATGAACAATTGTGTAAATATGTTATTTGAACTTAGTAAGTCATTAAGTGAAATTGGACCTATTGAAAATGAAATTGCAACAAATACAGATATAATTATTAATAAATTACAACATATTAATAATGAATTATCGACACTTTTTAAAACAGTTGGAACCGAATTATTTGAGGATTTCTTATGGATTTGTTTTGGAAACAATTCAGTAAATACTTATGCGATTTCAGATATGGACAAGAACAAGTTTGAACTACTTAGAAAATATTTTCATCCAACAAGTTATAAGATAATTACAAGTGGAAAACCGCAAGATACTAACAAACAAAATCATTCAGATGATCATTTATTGACAGAAACATCCAAAAATTTAGATAGTGTAGATATTTATAGTAAAACAAAGTCATTTCATTTAAGAGTATATGGAATACAAGTCGTAATTCATAATCCACAGCATAAAAAAAGTCTTATTATTTCAGGGATTGTAGATGATATAATTATTGATATTATTAATAATAAATTTGTATATCTAAAACTAAAGGCAATCCAAAATAATGTGCCAAATTCATTAGAATTTAAAGGTGATACATTTAAAAAATATGTTAGTTCATTGGGACTAAAAGATTTTCTTATCTATGAACCTCATGAAGTATATTCAAAATATGCCGGTTATCTAAGTAATTTAAATAATATAAAGCAGAAACCAATTGGTCAGATTGTAAAAGATTTTATAACAAGTGACTTATTTACAAAGCGACTAACAATTATACAATTACTTATTAAATCAGACAAATATGATAATCAATACTTAGCCTATTTATTATATGATTTATTGTCAAATGATGCTAATGGTTCTGTTGATACTCACGAACAGATTGAGTTATTTGATAGTTTACCTTGGTCTATTAAACAATGCTTCAAAAATGCTATGAAAAATACTGTACAATATACAAATGAGTTATCTAATTTTGATATTCAGAAAATACCATTAGAACAGCAAATATGTTTATTAAAGGCACCCGATACTGTTAAAGAGAAGGCAATGCAAAAACTTAAAGAAGTAAAGGCAAAGTCAGAAGATTCAGGGTCAAAGGCGCGACAGTTTCTTGATGGTCTTCTTAAAATTCCATTTAGTATTTATAGAAAAGAACCAATATTGAATATAATGGATACAATAAGAGGACAATTTATGGAGTTAATTCATAGCCCAGAAATAGAATATTCAAAACTTGGACTAGTTAAGAAAGATAAATATACTAGTTTAGAGATTTTAAAGTGTCTTAAGCAATTAAAAAAGTCAGAAGCTGAACCACAAGATACAAATGTATATAAGGATTTGATTTTAAATTGTGATAAAACAGCATTGATTACATATATAATGAAAATAAATGAGGCAATTATTAAACATAAATTACAACTTCCTGCATTAAAATATTCTAACAAGAAAAAAAGCGAAATGATTGAAATAATACATTCATTTATAGATTTAACAGAATATAAAGTATTAAATTTGATTTTTTGTAATGTATTTAATAGTAAACCAAATACAATTATTGCTTCGCAAATATTAAAAATAGAAGATAAATACAATGAAATTAATACATATATGTCAGGCGTGAAAGCTACATTAGATAATGCGGTTCATGGTCATGATAAGGCAAAAAAACAAATAGAGCGTATTATAGGCCAGTGGATTAATGGGCAACAAGATGGATACTGTTTTGGGTTTGAAGGAGCTCCAGGTATTGGTAAAACTTCACTGGCAAAGAAGGGGTTATCCGACTGCTTAAAAGATGAAAATGGTGTACCAAGACCTTTTGCTATGATCCAAATGGGTGGCGATTCAAATGGATCGAGTATCCATGGTCACAACTATACATATGTAGGTTCAACATGGGGATCTATTGTACAAATACTAATGGATAAGAAATGTATGAACCCGATTATTTTTATTGATGAAATTGACAAAATATCAAAAACTGAACATGGAAAGGAAATTGTCGGTATACTAACACATTTGTTAGATCCTTCTCAAAATGATTGCTTCCAGGATAAATATTTTTCAGGAATTGATTTAGATTTGTCAAAGGCATTGTTTATTTTGTCATATAATGATGTTGATGCAATTGATCGTATTTTATTAGATCGCGTTCATCGTATTAAATTCAATAATTTATCTACAGATGAAAAACTAACAATTTGTAATAAATATATTTTACCAGAAGTTTATAAAAAAATGGGACTTGAAGATATGATACATTTAGATAATCAGACTTTGAAATATATTATAGAAAATTATACATCCGAGTCGGGTGTTAGAAAGTTGAAGGAAATATTGTTTGAAATTGTTGGCGAAATAAATCTAGATATTTTGAAGAATTTTGATACAAATTATGAAATTCCAATAAATATTACAATTGATAATATTAAAAATAAGTATTTCAAAGATAAGCATGAGCTTAAAATTCAAAAAATACATAGTGAAAATAAAGTTGGTATTATAAATGGATTATGGGCAAATTCATTAGGAATGGGTGGTGTAATTCCAATACAGACAAAATGGCGTCCAGGTGATAAGGCATTATCTCTTCATTTGACTGGAACCCAAGGTGATGTTATGAAAGAGTCTATGAATGTAGCACTAACATTGGCTTGGAATATGACACCAAATTATATTCAAGACACAATACATCATGGACTACATATTCATTGTCCAGATGGTAGTACACCCAAAGACGGCCCAAGTGCGGGTGCAGCAATTACAACTACAATTTTTAGTTTATTTAATAACAAGAAAATAAAGCATAATTTGGCAATTACAGGTGAAATTACACTAACAGGTACAATTACAGCAATTGGTGGACTAGATCTTAAAATTTTGGGCGGAATAAAGGCAGGAGTAAAGACATTTTTATTTCCAAAAGAAAATGAAAAAGATTTTAATACGTTTATGGAGAAATATAAAGACGATGAACTAACAAAAGATATAGAATTTATTAGTGTAGAAAATATACATGATGTTTTTGATATTGCTTTTGAAATATAATATATTTTTTAAAAACAACTTAAAGACAAAATTCAATAACTAATTGGTAGCAATACAAAATATTGTTTACCTAATAATGGCAACTTGTCCGAGTGGTTAAGGAGACAGACTTGAAATCTGTTGTGAAATTCGCGCGTAGGTTCAAATCCTGCAGTTGTCGATTATAAAAAATATATAATCTAATAGACTATATATTTTAAAATATATTTATTTTATCAAGTCGCATCGTACTTGCTCTAAATATTTTTCTATTTTGAGCCATTCAGGCCTTTCTCTAAACTCTTTTGATAATACTTGTGTATCAAGTTTTCTTATATTATAACCAGATTCGACATGCCATATAAACGTCTTTATAGTTTCCTTATCAATAAATGTTAGTTTACTTAGCATACTTAACATATAAGGATAAGGATGAAAATCAATTGCTTCTACTAGAATTTCTATATTTCTTTCTATTTTTAAATAGTTAATTTGTTCATATATTGTTTTTTCCATTTTAGTTGGGTTCATTCTATAATAATCAATTGCTACTTTTAACATTTGCATATCACCTTTTAGACCACCATATTCACTGCGATAATGTATTGATAATAATTGGCTACTATTTGTAACAAATTGTAGTGTTTCGTGTGTAAAATTATAATTTACTTCATTATTAACATAAGGAAAGTATGATTTACAATTACATAGTGAATTTACTATGTTTAATAAAATATCAATATCTGTATTAGATAAAGAGCCATAGGCTTTATCTGCAATCATTAACCATACTACAATAGAATATGAATCCATTAAACATACATCTTCTATATATATTATTGGCAAGCGTCTTAAAAATTCCATTGGAGCAACTTGTATAATCGCAAGAGCAGATTGAATAGCTATTTGATTATCACTTCTTCTAATTGCCTTCTGTAAATTAGATTTTAAAAGTGGTACACTGTATTTACAATTTATTTTTGGAATATCTATTTGTTTTATATTATCTTGATCAGGTTTTCTATAAAATAATTTAAAATTAGGTTTGCTTAGTATAAATACATCTGTTGGTGCCGGTTTTGTGTCAAAATATGCTTTATAATTTAATGGGTCATAAATAAAGCATTTTTTATTGTGCTCATCATATTTTGGTATTATTTTGAAATAATTATCTAGTTTTGATTGTTTCATTATAGTTTAAATGATTATATATAGCATAAAAAAAGTTTAATTCAATTTTGTTTTATTAATAAATAATTTTATACAGTTTATAATATAATTTTTAAAAATCTAATGTTTTAATTGTTAGAAGACATATCTTCCAACATCATATTTATAACAGCAAATATTTCAGCTGCGTTTAGATCGCTAATATGATATCTTAATATATCAAGTGCCCAAATACTGGCATCCTGAAGAGACCACTTTGAAAATACATGATCAAAATCTTCAAGAGACTTAAGATAATTGTAAGACAATCTAATCATAAAATCTCGGTCACCATCAATCATGTCAAATGCAGCCAATATTTCACCTTCTTCAAATACATATTTGCCTTCTAAAAATACGCGCAGTTTATCAATATCTGATTTATTATAAATCATATTTATCTCAATAATAGTATGCTCAACTTTTTCACTTGGTTCATAAACTTCACCTTCAAAATCATAATCATTTCTATTTAATTCTTCTAATTCCATATTCATAAAGTCAGCAGCAGTGGGTCTAATAATTAATCCGTCTTCTAAGTAACTGTCAAAGTTCATTGTTTAAATTTAATTTAGGGTAGCTTTGTAATACTAATAATATATTTTTATATACAGAAAATATTTTCAATTTTTTTTAGAAAAAATGAAAATAGAAAAATGAAAATAACATACACTATAATTTTTATTTTATTAGTGTAATATAATAATATAGCAATGTCAACATCAGAACCAACATCAACAAGTAGTTCCGGAAATGTTCCATCATCTTCATCAGGAATGGGTATAGGAGGCGGAACACCAATGTCAACAGTTTTTCCATTATTTTTGGGTAATTCAAATGGTGATAATGTATTTAACTCAATTACTATTATTTTGTCATTTTATGCTCCTATTATAATTATTTTTGGTGTATTTATTTTATCTGTATTTTCGGCATCATTATCAAAAGCCTTTGTTTTTATATTTTGGTTTTTTGTAATTACAGGAATACGACAAATGATTTCTAAGATTACTGGAAGTACAAGTCCTAGAATACCTGGCGATAATATATGTAATACAGCTGTTTTTGGGTCGCTTATACCTAATACTAATCTAACATATAGTACATACATATTAGCATTTACAATGTTTTATTTTGTATTCCCAATGGTACTAATTAATAATGATAACAATTCAGATATATTTAATTATAGAATAATACTATTTTTTGTTGCATATTTAATTTTTGATTTACTTATTAAGAAATCCAAGGGATGTTTAGGAATTATAACAGGAGTAACCGTATTAAGTGATTTAGTTGGAGGTATTACTGTTGGTATTATTACATCAAGTATAATGTATTATATTGGACGCAGTTATTTATTTATAAATGAGACAGCATCAAATGCTCAGGTGTGTTCAATGCCATCTAAACAACAATTTAAATGCTCAGTATATAAAAATGGTGAATTAGTAAGCAGTTCTGTAAACTAATTAGAACTAAAAACCTAAAATAATATATCTAACAAAATATATTATTTTATAGATTAAAATAAGGCAAATTAGTCATTAACCATGCTCTTAACGATTGTAACAAACGTGTTCTATGGAATGTCTCAGTTAGTAATTTCATATTGCCATTAGTATGATAATTTTTAGCAAAATTATTAAAAGTATCAATTAGTTTTGTATTATTATAAAATTGTAAGTCAACATATCTAAATGGTTTTGCATTACGGCGTTTATTTACAGTATTATGAAATACAAATAGTAGATTAATTAGATCTTGTTTATTATTAATATTTTTAGTATTAACATTTGCCCAGAATTGTTTTGCATGGGTTGAACATTCTGGACAAGGTAGAAATAAACATATCTGAATAATATTTGATATGACTTGCTGGCCAATAACAGAAAAATTTTCATCCTTTATTTTGGAGACTAAAGTATGTATAAACATCCATGTGGGTGGACCCCATTGACTTGGCGACATATTTATACTAAATAAAATAAATTTAAAGATTAAATGTAAAATATAAAGTAAGAATAAATGGTTAAATATATTATCCCGGATAATATAAATTTTTATGAAGAACTATATAAATCACTTGATACTAATGATGATAATAATAGTAATAGTAATGAAGTATGTCAGATTACTGGAATGCCATTAGTTGATAAATATGTCACACTTCAATGTGGGCATAAATTTAATTATGATGCTATATACACTGAAATTAATAAACAAAAATTTATATTTA
>Ga0255207_1000251_pt1 | contig 13263 bp, 17 predicted proteins | sample Miss_Miss_RepA_8_2_FD_183043 | JGI IMG/M metagenome (GOLD analysis project Ga0255207, IMG submission 183043) | Freshwater microbial communities from Mississippi River, Louisiana, United States - Miss_Miss_RepA_8d | ecosystem: Environmental > Aquatic > Freshwater > River | place: USA: Louisiana... | reverse complement strand
AAATAAAATAAATTTAAAGATTAAATGTAAAATATAAAGTAAGAATAAATGGTTAAATATATTATCCCGGATAATATAAATTTTTATGAAGAACTATATAAATCACTTGATACTAATGATGATAATGATAGTAATAATAATGAAGTATGTCAGATTACTGGAATGTCATTAGTTGATAAATATATCACACTTCAATGTGGGCATAAATTTAATTATGATGCTATATACACTGAAATTAATAAACAAAAATTTATATTTAACACATATACATTAGCAAGTTTAACTGGTAAAGAATATACAAAATTTTATAATTCTGGTAAAAATTATTTTATAAGATGTCCATATTGTAGATGTATACAATTTGAGTTATTACCTTATTATCCAGACAGTATTTATGTTAAAAAATATGGTATAAATAGTTTAGAAATAACTAATGAAGATCTACGGTTAGTTACTGCGCCAAAACATAATTCATATATGTATTATGGCTATGAATTTACAAAAAGAATGGAAAAAAATGAATATTGTAAAGCCGATATTTGTTTTGAGAGTGGTGCAACAAAATTATGCAACGTAATGTACACATGTCTATTTCCTGAAACTAACCAATATTTTTGTACAGGACATATTAAAGGTGCTATTAAAACATATAAACAAGAAAAAAAAGCACTTGATAAGAAAAAGCGAGAAGATGAGAAAGAAAAAAAGAAGCAAGCAAAAGAACTAGAAAAAGAAGAAAAGAAGAAAAATAAAGTTAAAATTACTAATACAGTAATTAGTCAGAATATTGAAATAGGTGAATTTAATGAGACACCATTAGTAAATACATGTTCGGCTATCTTAAAATCAGGAGAAAAAAAGGGGCAAACGTGCGGTGCCAAAATAAAAATAAATGGACTATGTCTAAGACATAGTAAGGTTAATTTAGAAAAATAAAAACATATTATTTTGAGTAATAATATATTATAAACAAACTATTTTAAAGTAACACTATATTTTAATTAAGAATGGAAAATACTGAAGAGGCCGTTCCAAAGAAAACTACAAAAGATGAATTAATTAGTAATATTCGCGAATGGATAAAAATAGATACTGATATTGCTACTTTAAAAAATGAAATAAAAAATAAACAAGCTCAAAAAAAGAATTTGACTGAAAATTTAGTAAAGGTTATGAAGACTAATTCGATTGATTGTTTTGATATTAATGGCGGATCATTAGTTTATAATCAAAAGAAAACTAAAAAGTGTTTATCTGGTAAATTTCTATTAAAACAGCTAGAAAATTATTATAAAGATCAACCAGAAGTAGCAAAGGAAATTACACAACATATTATGAGTAATAGAGAAGAGACTATTAAAGAAGATATTCAACGTAAAATTAAAAAGTAATAATAGTTATAAGTATTAACATTTTAAAGTATTAGCATTTTAAAGTATTAACATTTAAAAAAGATTTAAATAAAACTACTATAATATTATAAATAATGAACCAAGAAAAAGATGATCAACAAGAACAATATAATGAAAATGTTACAAAGTCTAATTATATATATAAAATAAAAGAAAAGGCAAATCGTGATATTATTATAAATGAAATTACAACCACAAAATTAGATATTATTTGTTATCATGTAACAGAGAAATCTGCAAAATATCCTTTTATTCAAATTATGGTTGAATTAGATAGATATAAACAACAATTTGTTCTTCCATCTGTTTATATGTCAAGTATTTCTATTGATACAAATCTTTCAGATTTTGTATTAAATAAGATTAAATATAATTTAGAAGAATTAGGTTGTGATATAAATCAGTTATCTAATGATGCCTTTATAGGTTTAATTAATAACAATACAGCCATATTGATTGATATTAGCTCTGTTGATATTTTTCGAATAAGCAATTCAATAATGAATAATACATGGTTTGCATTACCAACTGAAATAATGAATAAACAAAAAATTTGTAATATAGAAATTGATGATAAAATGAGCATTTTATTTTGTAGTATGCCTGAACTAGGTATGTTACATAAATTAGTTTCATCAATTGAAACATATGATGTTCTATATTCATATCCATTACCTGATGTTGTATATACAGGTTCACATTTTAAACAAGTTGAATTTAATTCTTTATTTGGTGTTCCTAAGAAACAGGTATATAAGTCTTGTGGCGAATATTATTATTTTTATCAGTTATTTGAAGATGCTGTTTTTGAAGGCGGTTGGGATAATAGTACATCAAAAAATAAGAAATTAATTGATAATGAAAATGGTAGATATATTAAAGGAGGTATAAATCGTTATGCTTTATTTCCAGGAAACTATATGTCACATATAGAGAAAACTAATGAGTTTTCTTTAACAGATGATATTATAAATGGTCTATTAGGTTCAAAAGATACAATTGTAATACAGTATGAAAATGAAGATATAGTTAATATATTACCATATTTATTAGTTAAATCTTATGAAAGTTTTTGCCCAATTTCATATCATATTTTAAATAAGAATATATTAGGAGATAAATATGATATTGATAAACAAGATCAATATATGGTTTTATAAATATTATTAAAATATACAATATGAAATATTAATAATCTATGGTAAAATATAATTATTTATTTCTTAAATAATTATATATGTCTGCTATAACTGGAATAGGATTAGGTCTTTTATTACTAATATGTGTATCTAAGATATTAAATTTTTATGATGTATCATTAAGTGTATATGGTCCTTATCTAGCATTTTTTATTTTTATTGTGATATTATCATTTATTCTTCCACATGATTTCAAGTTAACTATTAATAATTAAACAGGTAATTCTACATTAGACATAGTAACACGTAATGCATCTTTATCAAGTTCATCTAATATACTATTTAATGTTTTTACATCTATTTTGTCTTTTAAGTTATCAATAATTTCATTACGAACAGGATCACGTCCTTGTATTTTAACAAAATCAGTTTTAAAAGATATAACTACTTGCTTTATTTTGGCATCTTTCTGTGATTTTAGATTTTTCTTTTTTATCAAATTATCTTGACTTGACCATTGATTTCTAAATGTTTCAGTGGAAATAAGTTTATCACAAATTTCAGGTTTAATAATATCCTCGTATTCAAGGCTATCCTTAAATTTATTTTTAAATTCAGCAATAATCTCATCTGGTATATTTGGACTTGTTTCCATTAAACGATCAAATTCTTCTTTACACATTTTAAGCATTTGATTTACATGTATTCTTTCATCAGGATGTCTAGCTAATTCAATCTTAATATTTCTATAGAATTTATCCCAAGCAATACCTGAAACTCGATGTGCTTCATTTAACTGTGTAATCTTTAAGAATTGTTGAATTGTTGTAATAATACCAGCTAAAATATTGAAACCACCTACAACCATTACAAAGTAACCTTGGTATGCTACAGGTACACGATCTTGTGCAAAATTAGCAGTTCCAGTTAAAGTTGAAATAACAATAACAGGAATAGTATAATTATAATTTAATTTGCTGTATAAAGCATGTGCTCTAGAGTGTAGCCATCTAAAACACATAGCTTTATCAGCCCATTCAATGAGAATATCTTCATGATCAATTGTCCATTCTATTTCAGGTAGAACTTCAATAATCTCTTCTTCATTTTTTTTATTTTCATTAGAAACATTATTTGTACTATTAGAACTCATATATATTTTACAAATAAAATAAAATAATATTTATAAAATATATATGGAGAGCAAATTAAATAAAGTAAAACATAATTTTGGTAAAATAAAAGATATACGTGTTGCTGTTGCAAATATATTTAATACATTAGAAGTTAAAATTACTAAATTAAAAAGCACAACAAATGACTTTATTAAAAATAATCATGAAACGTTATTTGTATTTGGATTAGATTCATTTATGTTTCAGAGTAAAATGATTGATTATGAATATAGTGATATGCAAAAATATTTTTTGGCACTAAATAATCGTATGTATTGTGAGTATTATAAATTATACAAATTAGTGTTAGAATATATTGAACAAAATAGTGGTATTTCTCAAAATAAAACATTTGAAATGATAAAGGCAAATAGTAAGTTTCCAGTTTATAAAGATTTAGAACCGTATAAACAATATAGTTTTGAGACAATTGAAGAAGTACATAAAACTATTATTTCATTATTAAACATAATAAATGATTATATAGTGCTAAAAGATGCTGAACTAGAAAATTTTAAAATGAAACAGTATTCAGGATTTAATATTAATAATTTTGTAAATACATTTGATTTTAATATTGTAATTATAAAACAGAAATTATCATTATTTATGTCTTATTTGGAATTTTTTCATAATATTCATACTAAGCATTTTAAACGCTTCTCAAAGAAAATGAAGCTTATGGATGATTATATTAATGATGATATTCAGTTTGATGATAGCCCTAGACGTAAAGTATCTAGAGATTTTGATGATACATCATCTGAAAATAGTTCTACTGGCAAAAATAGTGGAATAATAGATTATGAAACATTAAATATGGAAAATGAAAAACCAGTTCATAAGGCAGTTCCTAGACGTAGTATGTTAAAGAAGGGTGTCGATTCTGTAATTAGTGGAATTAATAGTATAAAAGCATTTGGAGGAAAGGGTAAACAAAAATCAGATGCTGATTTAACACATAAGCAAAATAAAGAACTTGATAGTATATCCGAAAATAGTGTTCAACAAATAATAACTGGTATAGGTAATAATATAGCTAATAATATAGGTAATAATATAGGTAATAATATAGATGATAATGTAAATTTAATAATTTCAGAGACAAATTCAGTTATTTCAGAGGCTGAATTAAATGAAGAAAATATTGCCTTACTTAGTCAAGAGAAAAGTGAATTAATAAATGAACAATTAAATAAAGATCCAAATTTAGTCTCTAAAATGTTTGATGAACTAACAAAAACATTTGATGAAGATGAAAAAAAATCTGTTAAAAGTACATCATCAAGAGGATCAAGAAAAAGTGTGAAAAAAGAACTAGTAGAAGAACCAATTATTAAAGAAGCTGTAGCTATTACAGAGATACAAGAAGTAACTGAAGTTGAAGAGGAAAATGAACAAGACCAAGGTACAAATGTAACAAGTAATGGGCCTAATAAAAAAAATAAAAGGAAAGGTAAAAAGAAATAATCGGATTGGCTCTTTAAGTTGTTTTAAAATATATATAAAAAAATTGAACTAAACAGAACCAAATATATTATATTATAAATAATATAAAAACAAAATGGAGCGAAGAATTAATAAGAAAATTAGTGAATATGTTACTGAGTTTAAAGATGATGTAAAGACAAAGGCGCTACAATTAGGTTTATCAAATGATACAAATATGTGCCAATTAGTTCAGTATATTTGCGACTATGAAAGACTAGTGCTATCTAAAGATGATTTTATGAAACGAAAGCGTGTTAAGAATGTTGTTCATTTGGCGGATCGTTGTTGCGCAAAACGTGCAAATGGTGAACAGTGCACTAGACGTAGAAAGGATGACAGCTCAATTTATTGTGGAACACATATGAAAGGCACACCTCATGGTATATGTGATAATGAGGAGAGTGATAAGCCAGTTGGTCAAAAGGTTGAAGTTTGGGCACAAGATATTCAAGGTATTATTTATTATATTGATAAGATTGGAAATGTATATCAGGCTGAAGATATTATTGTTAATAAGATTAGTCCAAAAATAATTGCAAAATATATTAAAACTGGTATAGATACATACTCTATTCCTGAGTTTGGAATTTAATTATATAAAATTTAATTATATAAAATTGAATTATTTGGTTTATTTTTTTTATATAAAATAAATAAACTAACAAATGTGCTCTAATTATATACCTTTTTCAGATAATAATGAAACTGAACGGTGTGTATCTATTAATTTAGATGATGATAATGAGATTATAACTGATAACATATGCGATAATAATGATTATGAAAATTCTATTATTACTGGCAAAACAGGTATATTAAAACATCATCATGAAGATGAATTAAAACAATTTAGAATATATATTAGCATAAAAGCACGAAAGCACTTAGCTATTATTGTTGCTTTAGCATATGTTCCAATAGTTGTTTGTAATATATATTATATATTAAATGATAATAGATGTTTGCTATATAATCATTATTATAAGATAAATTTTAGAATATATTTAATAGTAGATACATCAGCATCTATATTAACAATATGTGTAATAATAATGTTTATAACTTGCTATGAAAAAACATCAAATAAAATAACAAATAAATGCTATAATGTATATTCACATTGTTATTTTGCATTTTGTATTATGTGGACAATTGTAGGTAATATATTATTTTGGTTATATACAGATAAAAATATATGTAATAAAAATGTTTATACATATGTATATGTGTTAGTTATTATGGAAAGTATAATACACACACTGAATATTTGGAGATATATTAATGTCTATGGAAATAAGAGTTTATCTACAGCTGTTCTAACACAAAATAGACGATGAACAAATATACCTGTAATAAATACACCTACAATTGTATATAAATATGACCAGTTTGCTATTTTAGCAATAATAATTGCTACAACTAGAGTAATTAATGTGTCCCAAATAGAAATACCAAATAGTTTAAATGCATGAATTCCTTGCCCAGGTGGTCCAAATAAATTTTTATATTTACACAAATCTACCATATATCATACTAAAATATTTTTATTTTTAAATAATATTATTAGTATTTAAAAATATTTAGGAATTTTAAAATTATTTATCATTATAAATATCTTATATATTATATATAAGATGTCATCGATATTAAATGATTATCAAATAGCCTATTTACAAAATAGAGAAATTAAAAAAGCAGAAATTCGTGCAGAAAAAGAAAGAAAGCTTAATATTAAGAGAACAGCACATGCTTATCAACTTCATGCATGTTATGTTATGGGAAATGGTAGCAGACAATTTAAGCGATCTTTAGATACTGCGACACATAATAGCATAAATGCTTGGTTATTTAAATTTCATAGCACAAAGAAATAAAATAATATATAAAATATTTATAATAATATTATATATTATTATAAATATGTGTGGAGGTGATTGTCCTTGTGATGGTTCAGGTTGTGGTGGTTGTAAATATGGATGCTGGGGAGTTATGGCTGGCAGTTCTTGTCTGTCGGGGGGATGTTGCGACAAACCAGCACCAACTTGTGGATGTTGTGAAGATGTTTTATCTGGTGAAACTTGTTTAGATAAAACATATTATTTAGTTTTATATAACTATTCAGGTAATACTGAAAATACAGAAGGCAAGACAACTGTTTATGTATATATAACATTTGAAAATTGTATAGCGACAGCACCTGTATCAGGACTAACTGTTGATGAAGGTATTACAAATTTTATGATTTGGGCTTATCAAGATGTCTTTACAACTTATGGTATTACATCAGAAGATAATAGTAATATGACATTAACAACAACAGAACCTAGTAATGCTTTTTTTCTTAATACTGGAGCTTCGGGTCTTGTTGGTGAACACTGTTTTTTTTGGTTAACCGATGATTTAAAAGGAGATGCTCAATATTTTCGAACTTTAACGCAACTTAGTGCAAGTAATTCAGTGTTTACTGAATATGATACATCAGATTGCAGTTATCAGGTTCCAAATTCACAATTACCATTGGTAGTTTAAGGTGTATGAATATATTATTTTAGCATAAAATATATTTATAATATTATATATTATTATAAATATGTGTGGGTTTGATTGTCCTTGTGATGGTTCAGGTTGTGGTGGTTGTAAATATGGATGTGCTCTAACTCTATATCCTGATGGTAGTTGCCTTAGTGATGGTTGTTGTCCTGAACCAACCCCTACTTGCGGATGCTGTGAAGATGTTTTATCTGGTGAAACCTGTTTAAATAATACCTATTATTTAGTTTTATATAACTATTCAGGTAATACTCAAAATACAGAAGGTAAGACAACTCTTTATGTGACTATGTCATTTACAAATTGTATAGCAGTAGCAGATTCTTCAATTTCTCATACTACAGCTATAAAAAATTTTATGATTTGGGATGCTCAACAGAATTTAACCGGTTTAGGTATTACCCAATCTCAAGCAAATGATATGACATTAACAACCTCAAAACCTAGTAATGCATATCAAGTTCAAGAAGTAGGATTATCTATTAATGGTTATACTGCGGAACATTGTTTCTTCTGGGTTTCATTTATGGTAGGAGATGATTGGCTTTCTAAATATGAATTAAGTTCAGTTAGTGGTGTATTTACATCATATGATCTTTCAAATTGTACATCGCATTGTCCAGTATCAAATACACCGGCTGGAATGTAATTATTTTACAATAAAAAAATTTTATTTTAAATTAAACAAATACAAATATACAAATTATATTATTCACTTTTTCCATCATTGTTAGATTATTTTTAAATTAAATTAATATTTTTAGGCATTAGTTTCTTCATCTTTATTATAGTTATTTTCTAGATTGATTGTCTTTTCTTCTTTTAGTTTTTTAAGTTCTTCTTCTAACTCCAAAATACGTGCTTCCAAAAGCGAATTATTATGTGCAAGTTGATGAATATTTAATTCTGTAGTTGCGTAAGGCACTGGTGATTTATTTTTAAGAATTAACCAATATTCATTTTGATCTCTATTTGGATAAATTTTATGAGCTCTATTTTCATCTAATGCACTTACTATTTCTTTACTCCATATAAACTGCATTCTAGGGTCAATATATAAGAATGCTTGTTTAAATTTATTACATTCTATTTTTTCTTCTTTTCCAGTAACAGTTTTCATAATAGGAACAAAGTCAATACGATCTACTAAACCTAATCCTAGTATTCCAAATATATATTTAATGCTATCCTCGGTATATGATATTTTTACAGAGGGAATATACAAACTTACTTTACTGTTCATTTTATTTATTTTAAAATTAATTTCTTTAAAATTTGATGTGATATTATTATATGAATACTTTTATTTTATTCCAAACAAAATATTTCAATTTTTTCAAAAGCTAAAAATAAAATTTCAAAATGTGTTAATATAAAAATATTAAATGGATTATATGTAATAATATCAATATAATATTACATGGATAAACAATTAATTAATAGTCTACAAAAATATAAAAAATCCGATAAAGATTTTATAAAGAATAAAGATTGTATAATATGCTTAGAAGCAGTTGATATAGAGTCTCAAAAAAATATTTATTTGCCTTGCAATTGTTCAAATTCAGTATATCATATTGATTGTATTCTACAATTTTTAAAATCAGGTCAAAATAAAAATTTTTGCCCGCATTGTAGAGCAGTGTATATTATAGATATAGAAGTTCGACAAATAATTCCGTTATTAGAAAACAGAATAGTTCCGTTAGAAATAGTTAACCAAAATAATCCTGTTTTTGAGCATAATAGAAAAATGACTTATATTTTTATAATACATTTTTTTTCAAATTCGTTATTAAATATTATTAATCTATCTGCTATAGATGATTATCCTAAAAAAAGTATTGACATTTTAGGTAAAATAATAATGATAACTAGTTTATGTAAACTATTTGTTAATTCTTGTTTTATAATAAGTCTTAAAGACAATATTGAAAAGATACAAACGTGGTTAGCTTATAGTTATAGTGTTCAATCATTACTATTTATTTTAGTTATTTGCTTGGTATCTTTATTGAAAAAAAATAATAGTATTATACTTTTACTATTAAATAATGTATTTTTTTTTATTGGTGATTTAGTATTTCGGTTAAGTATTGATTATAATACACATAATCGTGTAGCAAATATTAATTAATTATTTACTCTTTGTAGTCAATTATAATATTGTTAGTATCTAAATCATTATCAATATTATATTCTTCCATTCTTATAATATTATCTCTATTATTACTGTAATATACTGAATGTATATTAATTTTACGTTTAACACCATTAGAATTAATAAATGTAGCATTATTAGTTCCAGTTTCCCACCATAGAAAATGCCAAATATCTCCTTGCATTTGTATAACTGGTCTTGTACCTAAGAAATTAAGCCCATACATCCCATAATTACCACTTTTATGTGGCTTAAATATATGTGTCTTTAAATAATACATTGCTTTTGTTGCTGGAGAACTCATTTTATAATTTATTTTTACTACAAATATCTAATTACAAAAAAATCAATTTTTTAGTATTTAAATTTTACACTTTTCATTTTCATGAATAAATGAAAACACTTATAAAAAATTGATTAAATTAAATAATATTAAATATAACAATAAACTTAATATAATAATAAACTTAATAATAATGTTATTCATAGAATTTTAAACAAATCTAAACTATGGTATTATATCTACTTATAAAATTCCAACCCAATTTACAAACTGTGATAATCCAAGTACATCTAAAATTATTAAATTACAATATTGTGGTGCAAATATTCAATTATACTGTGGTAATAATACTTCATTTTATCTTCCACACATTGAACAAAATTATTAAAAATGTGGTTTAATAATTGGTCTTTAGAAGAGCAAAAATAAATTGTTAATTTAAGGTAATTATAAACCCAATTAGGCTAATACTAATAACACTATTAGGAATTTATTTCAACAACATAAGTAAAAAATGACGATAATATATTCACATTAGTAGCTCCTTTATAATAATAAGCAGTGTTACCTGGTGTATTAAAATTATTATAACCTATTGGTGGTATATTACCATTAAATGTAACACTAGTTAGAGCAGTGCAATTATAGAATGCTTCAGAACTAATACTTAAAACACTACTTGGAATAATAATACTTGTTAAAGAATTACAACCTTGAAATGCATAAGTATCAATACTTACAACACTATTTGGAATAATAATACTTGTTAAAGCAGAACAACTTTGGAAAGCATTATTGCTAATACTTGAAATACCATTTCCTAATATAACACTTTCTAAATTATTAAAACCATTACAACATCCTTGGGGTATAGGTCCAATGTAATTAAATGTTATACTTAATCCTACATTATTTGAAGTAAGAAATGCCGCATTAAAATTACTTATATAAACATTTGTAACAATGTTTATTAAAGCAGAACAACCTTGGAATACATTAGTTCCCATACTTGTAACATTAATTGGAATAGTAATACTTGTTAAAGCAGTACAACTTTCGAAAGCATTATTTCCAATACTTGTAACACTATTTGGAATAGTGATACTTGCTAAACTATAACAATATAGAAAAGCCTGATTGCTAATACTTATAACACTATTAGGAATAATAATACTTGATAGAGCATGACAACTATTAAACGCCCAAGTGCCAATACTTGTAACACTATTTGGAATAGTAATACTTGGTAAAGTAGAACAAGCTTGGAATGCAGCAACGCCAATACTTGTAACACTATTTGGAATAGTAACACTTGTTAAAAAAGTACAACCTTCGAATGTATAACTGTTGATAATTTGAATACCGGTTCCAATAGTAACACTTGTTAAAGAAGTACAACCTTGGAATGCATAACTGTAAATAGTTAAAATAGTATTTGGAATAATAAGACTTGTCAAATTATAACAACCTTGGAAAGCTCCCTCATAAATATTTATAACGCTATCTGAAAATGTTACTGATGTTATCTTCATTTCAATGAAAGCATTCTCATCAATATTTGAATAACCTTGTATACAAACTGATTGGGCAGAATCTGAGCCAATTGCAACATTTACAATTTCATAAACTAATGTACCAACCCCGTTAAATGTATAATCACATGATGGGGGTGTATCTGACACTGATATTTGTGGTGTAAGAATTTCTGGAATATTATTTCTTATATTAAAATTATGTACTCTACTTTGAAATCTATTACCATTAGGATAAGATTTTTTAAGTCCTTTATTTATTTTGAGAGAAGTATTGCTAAATCCTGATGTAGCATTATTTGTAAATTTAAACATTTTATAATATAATAAATTATTTAAATTTAATTTAAACATACATATTAGACAAACAACAATAAACACATATTATAAAATTACTATTTAAAATATATAAAAATGTAAATAAAAATAAAAAAGACATATTGTCCTTTATATTTTTTAATTAATAATTAAATTATTTAGTTATACAGTTATAAAAGTTTATATTTTCATCTATCTTTTTTCATTTTTCGCATTATCAGAAGCCAACCATTCTTCACCTAATTTATTAATTCTATCTTCGTATTCTTCAATAGTCTCATCATCATTTTTAGGATATTTATTCCTCAAAAACCGTATTCTTTCTCCATAAAATTTAAAATCGTCAGAAATATATCCATCATAATCATCAGCATTATTATCATCATCTGCATTATCATTATCATCATTTATATCATTATTTTCTTCAGGACCGGATTGTAAATCATCTAATGTTAGAGGTCCATTATCATTCTTTGGATATAAAGCAGCAAATCTATGACCAAGAATACTTTGTATAGAAATTCTATGCCCAACAGGAAATGACATCATGTTGATTACATCTTTATTTAATTCAGGTCTACAAGCGTTAGGTTCACAAACTACTAAATATCTTTTACCTGAAATTTCTTGAACCTCAACAAAGTGCCCTTCAGGAAATGGAATTCTCGTTTTTTGTATATCTAATTTGTGATTTAATGTTTCTATCTCTTCTAATAATAAACTTACTTGTGTTTCAGTTCTTTTTTGCTCGTTTTCAAGTCTTTCTATTCTACTTTGTAATGGATCTTCAATATCCATATTACTATCATTACAATTAAATAATGCAAATGTTCTAGCTAAAGGAGTTCTTTCACTACTGTAATTAAATGAATTTTCAATCTGATCGCATGTCTGTCTAGTAAATCTTTGCCCGTCATTATTATTTATATTATTTTGTTCCTCATTAATAATAAGTGATTGCGCTATTTGTTCTAAATCAATAATATTATTTTGTGCCATTGTATTGTATTATATAATTTGTTAAATAATTAGTTATTTTAATGTATGTGTATTTAAGCCTTAGTAAAATGAAAAATAATGAAAAATAAAATTTCAATTTTTTTTGACTAATAATAAAAAACATTTAATAATCTAATAAATCCCCAAATTAGTAGTTCCGTGTTCCGTCTATTATGATAAATTAGTATATTTTTTTATAGCTT
>Ga0255207_1000236_pt1 | contig 13627 bp, 17 predicted proteins | sample Miss_Miss_RepA_8_2_FD_183043 | JGI IMG/M metagenome (GOLD analysis project Ga0255207, IMG submission 183043) | Freshwater microbial communities from Mississippi River, Louisiana, United States - Miss_Miss_RepA_8d | ecosystem: Environmental > Aquatic > Freshwater > River | place: USA: Louisiana... | reverse complement strand
GTTGGTGTTTCCAATTCTATAAGATAATTATTGTCTAAAAGTTGTTGTTCTTTATGTAACCACGAAAATGGGTCATCCATAAAACATATGAATTTGTTATTGAGAGAATGGATACGCAGATGTTATCCCCCGATAGAACCTTAGTTTCCTTCTATATGGCAATTGATCTCTCTGTGTCTTCCGGGGATTATTTAAAACTTAAAAAATTAAAACAACTCTATAATGAAACCCGTGTTTCTTATGATATTAAAATTGGTCGCAATGGATTAAAAGAAGTCATCAATAGTTGTTCCAAAGATTTCAGAGGACGCAATGATATTCTTAAACTTAATAATATCTCTTTAGGTAATGCGAATTTTACAAGATGTCCTGCAAATACATATGAAGGTTCTCTCACCATTAAACCAATTATCTACGGAACTCCTATTTATTCTAATCCTCTCTATTGGAAAAAAAATGCTACATTAAGAACTCGTTATTATAAATCGTGTGCTTGTTATATTATGAATAAAATCAAATTAACCAAACAAGATGGCTCTCAAATATTCTTTAATGGCAACGTAAAAGAATAAAAATAATTAAGTAACTAAAAAATTGAACATAATATAATTTCTATCTTTCTAACAATATACAACACAAATGTTTCCTTGTTCAACTTTCGTATCCTTTTACATCATTATCGTCGCATTTATGTATTTGAAACACATAAATGGCGCATATACGGCAAATCAACAACAAAATCTAGCAGAAATTAAACAATTGCGAAACCGATTGCGCGGTTCAAATCCTGTAACTTCAACAAAATGTACAAAATTGGTGAATACTCTCAGCAAACCCAAAATGCAAATCATAACTGGCACAACAAAAGCATTAAATGCGATTAAACCCGATATCATTACTAGTATCAGTAAACAATATAGAATGACAGAACAAGAAGTAAAAAAATGTGTGAATATGTAGAAAAAATATGAATTATCAATATATAAAAAACTATAAAATGGAATATTCTCCGATAATAACAGAAATATTTATTGCGTTTTGGGGTCTTTTAGGTATTGTATCTTTTTTTATGTCTATCTATTGTTTCGGTTATAATTCATCTCTCGGAAGTAAAATCGCGGGTTTATTGATAGCAATGTTTTTTGGGCCTTTTTATTGGATTTATTATTATTTTATGAAAGGCTATTGTCGTGTATAGAATCTCTCATAAAAAATTATATTTTTAAAGAATGTATAATTTTTTGAATCTTATAAATGAAAAAAAGACATTTGTGGTTCAAACATTTGCGAATCTATTAACACAACTCGCAATTACTTATTGGGTTGCTTTCAAAACATCTCTCGGTGGATTCGCACAATATGGTGTATTCACTATTTTGGCTCTTATAATCGCACAATTCGCGATTATTTTCTCTCTTCACGAAACTAAAAATTTAGGTATTCAATTCGCATTGTTCAGTGTATTTTCTGTTATTGCTGGAATGTTATTGAACTTGTTTAAAGACCGTAATTATAAAGTAATTCACAGTGTTATACAAGTAATTGCTCTTGTTTTTGCGGTTATGTTTGCTCTCGGTGTTATATTGTTACTTGGTGGGTTTTTATTTGGTAGAACAACACTTTTAATTATGTTGGCTCTTCTTATTTTATATATTATTCTTGGTATTTTCGGAGGTTTTAATTCATTGAAAACATTTGGTTTCCTATTATTTTCGGCTTTTATTGCTATTGATACAAATATGATGTTACAAGAAGGATATGATAAAACACATACACCAATTAACGCATCAATGAGATATTATCTCGATATTTTGAATTTGTATAGTATTTTGAGAGGAAATAAAAAATAAATTATTGCGTATTATACCATTTTATTCTATCAATTATGAGAGAATAAAATTCACACTATTATATTTTTATTTTAGACCAATTTACCAATTTAGAAATCAACAAGACGGATAAGGAGAGGAGCAGTAAGGACACGAGTGATATTTGTGTTGGAAGCAGTGGTGTTCTCAGTGAATCCAAGTCCATAAGTGAAAGATGTAGATTGGTTAATAGCGGTAGCAGCACCATTAGTAGCACCAATGTTGTTAAGAGGAGCAAATGACTCAAGATCAATGTCCAATTTCAAGGTAATAGTGGTACCAGCAGGGACCCATACAAGATCACCAGCGATGAATCCATCAGCAACACCATAGCAAGTGTTATTAGCGGGGTCAATAGCAGTTCCAGTGGAATTAGCTTCAGTACCGGGAGTGCGGTTTCCAAAGATGTTAGCATCAACAACATTTCTGAGGAGATTGCTGATATTGCTAATGGTAATTGAACCAGAGAGGTCCTTGATGTAAGCACCAAGACCATTAGCAGCAGAACCGGAAATCAATCCCATAAAAGCATCGGCATCAAAAACACCTCCGTTAATATCAAACTCAGAAGCGGCATTGAACAAGGAAGAGAATCCACCATCATAACCAAAATAAGTCTTAACATAATTTACGAAATCAGAGTATAGAGTGCTGTAGTTTCCGACAGAGATAACTTGAGAAGCACTCATACCAGACACGAATTCCGCAGCAGTAAGAGTGATGGAATCAGTTTTAAGGTTATCATTAACAACATCAAAATAACTTCCGAGAGAGCAAGTTGGGGCAAGAGCAGCGTTTTTACGGTCACCAACATGGACTTTGGTAATACCGAGTTTGGCATTGAAAGTGGCAACATCAAATTTAACTTGAAGAGCATCAGTAACATCGAATTGATGAACAGCACTGGAATCTCTTAGTTTAATAGTATTGAAACCTTGTTCCATTGTGAAACCTCCAGTAGCATTGAAAGCATACACAGCACCAGTATAAGTTCCAGTATGGGAAGCATCATTCTGAGCGGGAGAGAGAGTAGAAGGAGTTGTGGTAGCAGCAAGAGTTGACATCTTTTATATCTTTACAAAAGATAAAATATTTCACCGAAATATTATAAATCGTATAACATTTTAAAAACAAGGCAAAAAGAGAAATTCGAATTATTTGTATCTAAAATACGTCCATGATCATCAAAAACTTGGATTCTTAATTTTGTAATATCTACTGGACCGAAATATTTTCTTTCTTCTGTATACAATCTTAAATCCGTTTCCATCATTAAACTAAAATAAGAACCTTTAACCGAAATTCTTCCTAAAATATTTGGATTTAGAATAGATTTATTAAACGCGGATACAAAATGATTATTTACGCTATTATTGAAATCGTCTATAGCCAAATATAAGTATCGAATTGCTGCCGGTTCTATTAATGATTCGGATGTATATGTGTTTGCCCCCCTATATTTTGCTTTAATAAACCCTAAATTATATCCTATTTTTGTACTAATAGGCACTATATCAGGTAATCCAGTTATACCTAATGTGAAATCTAATGTAATTGATAAAATTGTATAATTTAAAGTTCCAGTAGGTTCAACTTTCACTTTTCCAGTTCCTGAACCAGATTCAGATATATCAAGAGTAAATTGTACATAGTTAAATAAACTGTTTGGATCTATAGGGGTATTATCGGGATTTTTGGGAGATAATAATAGATTAATTTGATTAATTAAATCTACAGCATTATAATTTCCATCGGGTATAATGATAGTTTTACTTTCTTCAAAAATCTCTCCATCAGTGACCAATTGTTGTGTTGCTGAAATATTTAAAAAATTGTTTCCATAGGAAGCGGATATTCCATAGAAAGACACTGGAAATTCGAATGCAGTTAATTGCATACTTACTACTTTATTGAACTTCATCGGGAGATTTATCATAAAATCAGTGCTTTTTGTGTTATAGATATTATCACGAAAACGAGTATCAATATTCAGACATTTATTGATAATACGTGTTTTTAATGGATTTAATGTTCCAGCAAAATATTCACTTGGCATAGTATAAACGGGTTGTACTGGTTCTCTCACAGTTAATTCATCGGTTCTTGGTGGTGGAATAAGAGAGACTGGTGTATCTGGATAGGGGTCTAATTGTGGTCGATTTTGAATTGTTGTTGGTTTGTTTTCAGTTCTTGGACATTTTGCGATAATTAACCAATCTTTTGCTCTCTCTAAAAAATCGATTAAATCTTTTTTAAATCTTTTATGTATATGACCACTATTTAAAAGTGTTGTACGTAATTCTGTCTCTCTTAATTCAACATCTTCTCTTGTATAATTTGTTTTTCCTTTAAATTTGAAAAATATTTCAATATCTTGAATAGTATAATTATTGATATTTAAGTCTAAGTTTTCCATGTTAATACTATATATTATATTCTTATATAGTATTAAATGGCAGCAAGTAAATCTTTAATGACTAATGTAAAATCTTCTTCAAAATCATTAATTAATCCTGTGAGTACAGCAGCACAACAAGATTTACAATTTAGTATGAATACATTAAATATATTAAATACGATATCGACTGATTATACTGGTAATATGAATATGCGTAAATATTTAAATATTCCAGATGATCAAGCCGCTTATTTAATGTTAAATGACGCATTAACAGCAGAATTATTACGTGTTAAAAATACTACATTAAAAACATTATTTAAAATTACGAATGATGGATTAGTTGGTTCTCTCCATAGTAAAGAATTAAATCAACAAAATATAGATTTACAATTACGTGTTGCTATGTTACAAAAGAAAAATGATGATATTTTGTCAGGTAAAAATACACATTCTGCTATTGGTGGTGATTCAACAACTGGTCAATTCGAAATGAAAAAAACATTCAAATTGGCACCATTATACAGTTATTATATTTATTTATATGGATTGCCAGCATTTGGTGTAGGATTTGAACCTGCGAAATTGACATTATTATCGACAATTTTGAAAAAATATGGTATTGACCCGTTTAGATAAAGGTTTTTATAGAGAGGTTTTTATTGAGAGGTATTCTAGTGCCTTGTTAAAGGGAAGTGCCGCCATAGGCGGCACTTCTTTTCAAAAGCCTTTATCAATAAGTCATTTTATTTCTCTCTAACAGAAAAGAAAAAATTATTCTCTCCGACAGAAAAGAAAAAAGATTATTTATCTCTTTTCTTTTTTTCTACTTTTATTTTTTCTTTTTGTTTGTGATGCCGAAGATACTGTCGCGTAGCGACAGGAAGATTTTTATTTGATAAATATTATGATTCTTCTCTACCTACTTAAAATCTCTCACATACTTACTATTTTTACTGTTGCTATTGGACCTTTTTTTATTCGTTTTCGGCCTCTCTTATATTTATTGATAGCATTTAATATTTTCACTGTTACTGGTTGGTATATTCTTGGTTATTGTTTTGTTACACCAATTGAAGAATGGTTAGAAGGAAAACAAATAGATAAAAATGAATTAAATGAAAAAACAAAATCTTTTATTTCTGTTTGGTTAGAGAGATTATTTCCTTGGATTGATGAATCATGGATTCGTTTTTGTTTTTCTATTATGCCCGCAATCAGCACTTTTATCTCTCTTTATGTTCTCTATAAATTGGATAATGAATCTAAAATATCTCTTGATTTCGATAATATTGATGAATTATTGTAATTGAATAATCGAGAGAATAATTTGTTTTTCTTGTTCTGTAAATCTTATTTTTTTCACAATTGATATAAGTGAATCATATGTTTCTTTCTCTCCTATTTGACAGAAACTATATTCGAGTTGTTCATAATCTGTGAAAATAGAATCCAAAAATATATAAGATTCTTGAATATTTGGGTCATAATCTGCAACTCTTTTTATTTTCTCTCGAATACTTCTGAGAGATTCTTTTCTCTCTGTCATTAATTTTGATATGTTTTCGAAATACATTGTGTTTTCCATTTCTTCTTGTTCCATTTTACTGATTTGCATTGCTATCCTTAATGATTCTGTCTCATTATATCTGTCTTGTTGATAATGAATTGTTGATTCATTGTCGATTAAACGCTCTCGGCGGACTGGGTCAGGAGCACGTATAGATTGTTCAAATTCGTCGTTAAACATATTTGGTTTTGGTTGTGTTTTATTGTTTATTTTATAAATACACAATAAATCAATTTCAGTGTGGACAAGAGGAGAATTGCCCATATAATGCCGTAGGACTACACTTAGTTTAACTTATTTAATACTTTTTCAACTGTTTCGAGAGCACCTTCCATCCATTGTTGATTCTTTTCTGATATATGCTCTCCACAAATATACACTGGAATTCGATTAAATGGTTGAATTAATTCTCTCGACAATGTGTGACTGTCTGCTCCAACAAGCCAATAACCGACTCCGTGTGGCCAATAAAAAACTTTCGTATGTGTAGGTTTTGCGGTTCGAACTCCAAATGTTTCATAATTTAAGTGAGAGATTTCTGTTTTTATTCCTGTAACACCTTTTTCTTTTAATAAATCTCTCCAACGTTTTGCATAAATAGAATCTGTATATGATGACATAATGATTCCTTTATCGTAATTAATAGGAATTATATAACGTAACATATTATTGGTTGTTGATTTTCTGATAGTATTAAACCACATATGATCATTTGTTTTAGTGTTATATTTCGAATATATACGACAGAGAGGATAAGCATTTATTTGACGTAGTTTATAATAAATTGGAGAGAAGAAAGAGAGACGTTGGAGAGATTCTACGGGGATAGCACATATACAACGATTACAAATATAAGTGTATGTATTGGTTTCAATAATGATTTTAGGATTGGGGTCAGGTGTTTGTGGATAGCGAATTGATGATACTTGTGTAGATGTGTGAATTTTATCTCTCAAATGTGTTTCTAATTTATCTATGATTTGTGAGAGACCACCTCGGAGAGAAAAGAATTGTTTGGCAGAATAATGTTCTTGATATAATTGTCGAAAACTAAGAAGATTCATCTCTCTTAATTCAACATAAAAACCAAAAGAATCCATAATATGTTTTAATTGTTTTTCGGATAATATGTGAGAGGCATAATCGTGGAAATTAGTATTTATTAGTGTATTATTTGGTGTTTTTTTGGTTTCTTCTAGGACATATTCGATAAGTTGAGAGGTGGTTGAATTCGGGAAGTGTAATCCTTGACCATATCTTGGATAATAATCGGAATCTGCTGAGTTTATTGGGATAGTGAGATGGTCTAAATTAAGTTCTTTCAAGAGAGATAAAAGACGTTTATGGCCGGCGTGAAAACGTCCGGCCCCTGCTTCCAAATTTCCGAAAACGGGGTCATGATAAGTATCAATTCTCCCGCCGACATTATTTGTTTTTTCGAGAATAAGGAAATTATTGGAATAAAGGCGATAACCGGCATATAAACCGGCAATACCTCCACCGATAATAATAGTATCTTTTTGAATAATAGTTTTTTTCATTTGTAATTAGGAGAGAAAAAAATATAACAATAGAGTCATAAATATGAAATGTTTATATTATCAACACTAATTGTAGTGTTGATAATTGATAGTTATTATTTATAATACCGAATTTTATAGAAGTTGAAAAAATGAATAAATAAAACATTTTGTCTAGTAATATTTTTGTTGGACAAATTTTTGTCCAACAAATTTTCAAATCAACAACTTTCCCAAAATGGGTATTTTTTCTTAATTTTCCTTGTTTTTCTTGTTTTTTGTTGTTTTTTCTGTTTTTTTCCTATGTAAAAAACGAAAAAAATGAAACATGATTTTTTGGACGGCTTAAAATTTTAAGCCGTTTAAGCCGTTTTAAGCCAATTTTAAGCCTTTTTAAGCCTTTCTAAGCCTTTCATAAAAAGGGGTATATAAATGTGAAATATTATGATTATAACTATGAGTTCAGACGATAATATGAAGGTAGAATATAAATGTGATATATGTAATTATATCACAAGTAAAAAATCAAATATAAATAATCATAATGTGTCTTTGAAACATTTACGAAACGTTGAAAATAGTAAAAAAGATACGAGTTATAATAATTCTAATAATGAAGAAGTAGAGAGAATAACAAGACATTATGATGATATGTTAACGTGGTACAAAGAGCAATTAGTGGTAGAACGAGAGAAGAATCGAGAATTATTTGATGTAATAAATAGACAAGAAGAGAGAATAAAATCTCTCGAAGATAAAAATGAAAAACAAATGGAAGAAATAAAAGAATTATATAAGAATCAAATAGTTGAGAGAACAAGAACAAATCCAGATACAGTTGAGTATGAATCTTTTCATTTGGATAGATATTTGAAAGAAACGTGTAAAGATGCTATAAGTATTGGTGAATTTGTGGAAAGTATAAATATAACAGAAGGTGATTGTGCGAATTATATAAGAGAGAAACATGAATCGATAACTGGACTTACTTTGAGAGAATTAAAAAGGATAGGAGACGTGGTAAAAATGCCATTTCAATGTGTAGATATGAAAAGAAAAATAATGTATGTGAAAAGAAAAGGAGAATGGATACATAATATGGAAATGGAACACGAACCATTATATGTATATTTCAGTTGTATATCGGGAAAAATAAATGGTATGATAAATAGTATATCGAGAGATGAGAGGTTGAAAATGGAGTTTTTGAAAAAATATGATATATCAGAAGACCCTCGAAATTGTATAACGATTGCTTATATTGCGTCGATGGAATATATGAATACAACAATGGATAAGGGGAATTGTATAAAATATTTGGATAAATTGAATAAGGCGATATGTGATAAATGTAAAGTGTGTAAGTATGGAGATAAAACAGGGGTCGTAAAATAAGGTTTGTGAAGGGAATGCCGACCTTTGGTCGGCATTCCTTTTCAAAAGGCCATATAAAAATGATAATAATTAATCAATTAATATCATTCGGAAAGAAGTTGCCTCCTTATTAAACATATATTTGTCTTTTTTTTGCTTGAGATATGTACTCTTGTTTCGTTCATATTTTTCTCTCTGCTTCTCATTATAATAATCTCTGTTGTTTTCAATCCAGTTGTAAATAGATTTTTTGTTTTGTAAATAAGTAGGCATATTATAGTCTGTATATAGTAATATAATAAATTTATATATTTTTATAGAAGTATGTTAAATAAGTAAAATAGTAAGAATGCCTAGAATGCCTAGAATGCCTAGAATTATAAAAGTTCATATAGGAAAATCAGAAATACATGGTATACTTTTATAATTCTAGGCATTTTGGGCATTTTGGGCAACACCTACATTTCCAATATAAACGTCTTGAAATTAAATATTACATCTATCTACAGTTTAATGTTACAAATAACAAATATTTGTCAGTATAAAAATCTCCAAATAATATAATGATAGCGAATGTGGTGGCTGTAATGGCACCGATGTTAAATATGGTTCAATCGGTGCCACAATTATTACATACTTGGAGAGAACAAACTTTAGATGGTCTGTCGATACATTCAATTGGTTTAATGATGCTTGTAGCGATATTATGGTTGATGCACGGATATTATATAAATGATTATTCATTGATGATATCGAGTTTGGTAATATTTATGGTGAATTTATGTATAGTTGGAATGTATATAATGTATCGCGGGAAAAGTAAAAATTGAAGTGTGTATTGTTTTTTACTTATAGATAAAAACAATTTAGAGAAAGAATGTCAACCGGTGAAAAATCGATAGTGGAACAAATCAAAGAATTGCGAGAGGAGAATGAAAAAATAAGAAAAGAGATGCACAGGGATTTTTATAGTATGGGACAACAGTTTCATAATGAAATTGATAGTTTGAAAAGAAAACTGAGAAAAACGGATGAAGAAAAAGAAGAATTATGGGTATTGATAGGGATGTTAAGAGATGAAATAAAAACGTTGAGAGATCAGAATCGTATGGAACATACATTGGTTGCGAAAAGTATAGTAGAATTGAGAGATGTAATGAATGATAAACCGATAATGATTGGATATACTATATCAAGACACGCACAACCAACACCGATATTTGTATATAATGGAATTATGGATGACACAATGAATGAAGAATTGGAATATCATCGTGGAGAATTCTTTACAGCATTACGTAAAAATCGTATAAATGGTGGTAATATGGGCAATCAATATGAATTAAGTAGTTTGAGAGATATAAAAGGTTTGAAGAGGGTTCAATTAAGTGGAAATGGAAATAATGGTTGTGAATTTATATTGAGAGGTAAAGTGATAACGAATGAAAAAGAAATCGCGGATTATTTGAGAACTTGTGGAATCGAAGCATTTTATGTGAATGAATCATTATATTCAAAATTATAAGAGAGAAAAATATATGGGAGAATAATATAGGATGAACACAAAAATAAAAGAGGCAATTCAAGAATGGGTAGATATACAAAATATTACAATCGATAAAGAGTTTTACAAGCCATATTTGGAGAGAATCGAATCGGGTGAAATAGATGTATGTAGTGGATTACAGCTAGAAACGTGTACATATCAAGTTGGATGTTCTATTTATAAAAATCAATGTGTAGACAAGGTTCGATTAAAACCGATGCATTATACGGGAAATATATTATCGTCAACAAAACATAAAATCCCTTTTGAAATTGTGGAGAGCAAATATATAACAACACTTTTTTTATTGATTCATAAATTCGCTATATATTATGTGATAGTTAGGTCATTAGTTTCAGGTAATATATATGTATTATTCTCGTCAGGTATCGTGTTAAGAAAACAGGATTTATATGGAAATAAAGAATTAGTTGACGGAATAATGTTATTAATAATGAGAATACTTGAACTATCGAAAGAGAGTGATATATACATATGTGGTCATTCAATGGGCTCAGTATTATCGATGTATACAGGTTATTTAATGAGTAATCATAGTAATATAACGCGAGAGATATTTATGAATCGATGTAATATATTGGGAAGTGCGTCTGCGAAATGGATGTCGATAGATTCGATATGGAATCAAGAAAAACAACCGAACATATATCAATTCATAAGTTGTGAGTTACGTATAAATAAAACGAGAAAACGTCTGTTGGTGGATTGTTATCAATTGGATGGAGAGACAGAATATGTAATATATCCATATTTTTATTATGTGTTTTTGGAAAACGATGAATTAAAAATGATAGAATCAGGAAGTGATGAATTAATGAATTATGTGATTGAATATACTGAAAAAAATAGTTCTCAATGTCAAAAATTACACAGATGGGGGTATTATGTAGGATTGTTACAGGATGAGAGAATAAAAGTGAATTATAGTTCAAAAATAAGTTCAAGGACTTTGAGAAGTAAAACATATAATGTATATCGGAGTAAAAAACAAAAGAAGAAAAGAAATAATACAAGTAAGAATGTGAGAGAATAAAAAAAAATTGAATTGGTTTGAGTTATTGATTTGATAAAGTATTACAGACAACGAATATAACCAACCATAATGACAAACATTCAAGAGAGAATACAAGACACAGAAGTTGATATAAGTATGATTCAAAATTCAATATATAGGTCTTCACATACAATCGAAGATGAAATGGGTGATTTGGAATATAGAATAGATATTGCAAGAATGCACGCTTCAAATTTGAATGACATGATTGATAGTATAAGAGAAAGTTATATTGAATATAATGTAGATGATATAAAAATGGTAAAATACAAAGAAAAAATCGAAATAAGAGAACTTGTAGAACATAGAAAAGTTGTTTTGTCAAAAAGCGTGAGAGATTTGAAAGAAACATTATTGAGTCTAGTAAAAATGATTGAAACGACACAAAATAAAGCAGAAACAATATTCGACAAGATATTGGTTGAATGTAATAATGCGTATATGGAAAAGAATACATTACAAAAAAGAATTTGTGATAAACTAAGAGAGACAAAATGTATAGTAGATGACGATATAGTGAATGAAATCATAAAAAGTGTAGAATCTTCGGATATTTAGAGCAGTTATTGAGAGGGTAAATAGAAGTAATAATAAAAAAATAATTGAAAAGGGGTTTGAATAAAAAATGGCGACCGTATGGTCGCCATTTTTTTTAATAGAGGTAATACAAAAAGTTATAAATCGAGAGATATATATTTTATTTTGCGTTAATAACATTATGATGACGTGCGCATCCTTTTTTATGTGCGGCGAGAGAACGTTTTGTGAGAGTTTTGAAATCATTACATATATCACAAAAGAAATAATCTCTCCCATCAAAGTCATTTGATTTTTTTGGAAACTTAGAATCCAGTATATTATTTAAAACCGGCATAGAAAACGATAAATCAATGAAATCAATGGCTTTTTTGTGGTTAGTATTTAACATATCGATTAATTCTCTTTTGTTTTTTTGTAGAGATATAAATTCATTATATATTTTAATAATGTTTTCATTCTCGATAACAATGCTCTCGTGATGAGTATCATTTTCATTATCAATATTGTTTTCGGCAGCATATATTTTTTCGAGACGAGAATGAAGTCCATCGATGATTTCGACAGCAATGCGAATAAGGTCTTTTGAATATTTAACATTGTGAATATAGAGAAGTATTTTCCCGTCATTGACATCGATTTGAAAATTTTCTTTGGATGTTATTCCTGAACTCTGTGAGAGAAATATTCCGTGGTCTTGGTTAAGGTCAATATCTCTGATAAATTTATCGACTTCATGTCGATTTACAGTAGATTCATAGTCTTTGTTTTCGAATAAAATACTAGGACGATTATTACGTATTAATCTGATATCACAAGAGGCAGTTTGTTTTGCGGTTGATAAGACTTCAGCAGATGGAAAGAGAGACATTAATATGGATTCAAGATGGTTTTGTTCAAGATTACCTTTATGAGCAGATGTTCGGTATTTATTTAAGAATATCGATAAATCATTAAATATTATGTCTTGTCGTTGTCTATGAAGATTATTGCTCTCTCTGAATTGTGATATTTGATTGATAATTTGAGATTGAACATTTTGCAAAAGATTTGTATTTTTAATTTCAAATGAATTCATATAATTTTGTAAAACCTCTCCTGTTGTAATTGAAAGTGTTTTTGGAATATCTCTCTGTATAACAGAGAATAATTGATGAGTATCTTTTATAATATTTTCTTGAAACTCACTATTTATTGTTTTGATACGAGGTTGAATATTTTCTGGAATTGTTGAAATTAGGTTGTTTATTTTTTCGAACAACAAAATGTTGTTTTTCTCTATAGTGGCAATAATTGTTTCATTACTTTTATTTGAAACCGAATATATGCTCTCATTATATTCTTTCTTGAACTCAACTAATTTAATACTCATATCATTATTAACCCGATTCAAATCATTAATAATTTGTTGAACATTGTTACTAATTGTCATTATATAGCCTTTTAAGTCATCTATGTTTGTTTTCACATTATCTATGTTTGTTTTCACATTATTTAAATTAGAATATTGCTCGGTAACAGACGATAAAATTTGTTGATTTACAGTTGTATGTAATGATGACGATAAATCGTTTGCGAATCTCTCGACAAACTCGTGAAAAATAACACACATATCTTCAAATTTTATATTTGGATGTTCTTTGTAAAATGTCCATATTTTCTTATTTGATATGGTCAGAGTATAGTTTGGAATTGCTGTTGACATATTTTATATTTGTTACTATTAAGTCTTTATATCG
>Ga0255207_1000224_pt1:0-10000 | contig 13905 bp, 7 predicted proteins | sample Miss_Miss_RepA_8_2_FD_183043 | JGI IMG/M metagenome (GOLD analysis project Ga0255207, IMG submission 183043) | Freshwater microbial communities from Mississippi River, Louisiana, United States - Miss_Miss_RepA_8d | ecosystem: Environmental > Aquatic > Freshwater > River | place: USA... | reverse complement strand
GCTGTAGACCCGAAGCCAAGTGATCTTGCCATGGGCAGGTTGAAGCGGGGGTAAGACCCCGTGGAGGACCGAACACACGTCAGTTGAAAATGGCGGTGATGACCTGTGGTAAGGGGCGAAAGACCAATCAAACTTGGCGATAGCTGGTTCTCCTCGAAATGCATTTAGGTGCAGCGTCATGCGTTCAGTACCGGAGGTAGAGCACTGGATGGGTTAGGGGGCCTACAAGCTTACCGACCCCAGCCAAACTCCGAATTACGGTACTCCAGAGCATGGCAGTGAGACCACGGGGGATGAGCTTCGTTGGTCGAAAGGGAAACAGCCCAGATCATCATCTAAGGCCCCTAATTCAGGACTAAGTGGAAAACGATGTGAAACCGCATAGACAGCCAGGAGGTTGGCTTAGAAGCAGCCACCCTTAAAAGAGTGCGTAACAGCTCACTGGTCGAGTGGTTTTGCGCGGACAATATAACGGGGCTCAAGTCCTGAGCCGAAGATATGGATTGCATCGTCATTCGTGATGATGCAGTGGTAGAGGAGCGTTGATGCAGCAGTGAAGCGGCGGGAGAACCCGACGTGGAGCGGCATCAAGTGAGAATGTAGGCATGAGTAGCGAGAGAGGGGTGAGAAACCCCTCCGCCGAAAGCCCAAGGTTTCCTGGGGAAGGCTAATCCTCCCAGGGTAAGTCGGGAGCTAAGGAGAGGCCGCGAGGCGTATCCGATGCACAACTGGTTGATATTCCAGTACCGCCGTGTACACGTCAAGCCCAAGAACGAAAAAGTGGGGGCTGCCTTCGGGCGAACCCACGGCTTTGTTTGCGGGTAGTTGAAGGGGGACACAGGAGGGTAGATGATCCGGGGCGATGGTAGTCCCCGGGTAAGCGTGTAGGAGGTTGCCGATGAGAGTTGGTGACATTAACTCCGAGACGCGATGCCGATCTCTTTTGAGAGAAGTCATTGATCCCACACTGTCGAGAAAAGCCCAGCAGCGAGTTGACACGGCGCCCGTACCCCAAACCGACTCAGGTGGGCGAGTAGAGAATACTAAGGCGATCGGGAGAACTATGGTTAAGGAACTCGGCAAAATGCCTCCGTAACTTCGGAAGAAGGAGGACCCTTTTTGGTGAAAGGACTTCGCGTCCTCGAGCTAGAAAGGGTGGCACAGAGCAGGGGGTAGCGACTGTTTAACAAAAACACAGCAGCGTGCCAAGCCGCAAGGCGATGTATACGCTGTGACGCCTGCCCAATGCTGGAAGGTCACGAGGAACGGTTAGCCGTAAGGCGAAGCTGTGAATCTAAGCCCCAGTGAATGGCGGCCGTAACTATAACGGTCCTAAGGTAGCGAAATTCCTTGTCGGGTAAGTTCCGACCTGCACGAATGGCGTAACGACTTCCCCGCTGTCTCAACCATAGACCCGGCGAAATTGAAGTACGAGTAAAGATGCTCGTTTGCTGCGGAAGGACGGAAAGACCCCGTGCACCTTTACTATAACTTGGTGTTGAGCTTCGACCTTAACTGTGTAGCTTAGGTGGGAGACTGTGAAGCGCGAGCGCTAGTTCGCGTGGAGTCATTAGTGAAATACCACCCTGTTCAGTTTGGAGCTCTAACCTCGATCCATAATCTGGATCAGGAACAGTGCCAGGCGGGTAGTTTGACTGGGGCGGTCGCCTCCTAAATTGTAACGGAGGCGCTCAAAGGTTCCCTCAGACTGGTTGGTAATCAGTCGGCGAGTGTAATGACACAAGGGAGCTTGACTGCGAGACTGACAGGTCAAGCAGGTACGAAAGTAGGACATAGTGACCCGGCCATTGCTTGTGGAAGCGTGGTCGCTCAACGGATAAAAGGTACGCCGGGGATAACAGGCTAATCTTTCCCAAGAGTCCATATCGACGGAAAGGTTTGGCACCTCGATGTCGGCTCATCGCATCCTGGGGCTGAAGCAGGTCCCAAGGGTTGGGCTGTTCGCCCATTAAAGCGGTACGCGAGCTGGGTTCAGAACGTCGTGAGACAGTTCGGTCCCTATCCTCCGCAGCCGGAAGTGAATTGAGGAAATCTGTCTCTAGTACGAGAGGACCGAGACGGACGTAGCTCTGGTGTGTCAGTTGTCTTGCCAAAGGCACGGCTGATTATCTACCTACGGAATGGATAACCGCTGAAAGCATCTAAGCGGGAAGCCAGTTCCAAGATGAGTTCACTCATGCAGTCAATGCAGTAAGGCCCGTGACGAGACCATCACGTTGATAGGCCGGAGGTGTACATGCGGTAACGCATTTAGCCGACCGGTACTAATCGGCCGAGGGCTTGGATTTTGCTCGTGCTTGCTCTGAAGTCCTTAGGGGTGATCCCTATGCGACTACAAATTTCTGGTGACCATAGCGACGGGGTCACACCCGTTCCCATTTCGAACACGGCAGTTAAGCCCGTCCGCGCCGATGGTACTTGGAGGTAGACCTCCTGGGAGAGTAGGTCGTCGCCAGATTAATTTTGAATAAACAAATAGCCCTGCCGAAAGGCGGGGCTATTTGCATTTCTGGCATAAGTTCACGGAGTTGCGATCACTAGCGTTGAGCAAGTGATTCAAGAGCAAAGTCATTTCGATGTGATCATCGTTGGCGCTGGGATCTCGGGTATCGGTGCTGCGTATCACTTGAAGACGATGAGCCCAGATCGAACCTTTCAAATTCTTGAAGGGCGTGCGAATTTTGGTGGCACATGGGACTTGTTTCGCTACCCAGGTGTGCGCTCAGACAGCGACATGCACACTCTTGGCTACAGATTCAAACCGTGGACTGCAGACAAGTCGATTGCTGATGGTCCGGCAATTCTTGATTATCTACGTGAGACGATTGCTGAAAATAATCTCGATGAAAAGATTCGGTACAACCAGCACGTCACGAGAGCAGAGTGGTCGTCACTGAGCAAAACTTGGACGCTCTCGGTGCTTGACAAAATTTCGAATACTGAGAATAAGTTTTCGTGCAATTTTTTGTTCATGTGTTCGGGTTACTACAGCTATAAGCAAGGCTTCACACCACAGTTTGATGGCATTCAGAACTTCAAAGGCAAAGTGGTGCATCCGCAGTTTTGGCCGCAAGATCTTGACTACCGCAACAAGCGAGTCGTTGTTATTGGCTCAGGCGCAACAGCCATGACAATCGTGCCAGCTATGGCTAAAGATGTCGCGAAGATCACGATGCTGCAGCGCTCGCCGACATTTGTTATCTCGCGACCATCGGTTGATCCGTTTGCTAAACGAATGCGACGAATTTGGCCGAAAAAAATCGCTTATGCCTTGACGAGAGTCGAGAACACAACAAGGCAGCAAGAGTTGTACAAACTTTGTCGAGCGTTTCCGGCTGAGGTTAAGCAGGTGATGATTGATGCGGTTCGCGCAGAACTCGGGGCTGACTACGACGTCGAAAAACACTTCACCCCGGCCTATAACCCGTGGGACCAGCGAATTTGTTTGGTGCCCGATAGTGATTTATTCGTCGCTATCAAATCGGGCAAGGCTGAAGTCGCAACAGACACCATCAAATCTTTTACAGCTACTGGCATCGAACTCGAGTCGGGCAGTCATCTTGACGCCGACATCATCGTTACTGCGACGGGCATCGAACTTGTGACGCTCGGCGAAATGGAATTTGCGATCGATTCGCAGCCCGTCAACTTCGCAGAGACGTGGACTTACAAAGGTTGCGCCTATTCGGGAGTGCCAAACTTGGCATCTTCGTTTGGTTATATCAACGCCTCGTGGACTTTGCGTGCCGACTTGACTTGCGAGTATGTCTGTCGACTGTTAAATCACATGCGAAAGACAAAGACGTCTGTTTGTACGCCAACGCTGCGCGAAACTGACAAGAATATGGAGCCTCGAAAGTGGCTCGAAGATTTTTCGTCTGGCTACATGAAGAGAACCATGCACAAGATGCCCAAGCAAGGCAACTCTGAGCCGTGGCTTAATCCGCAGAACTATGAAGCAGATAAGAAGATGTTTCGCAAGTCACCACTTGAAGACGGAGTAATGCTCTTCACGAATTAGATCTCGCAGCATCAGTCTTTATTGGTTGTTTTGGCGATAGCGTCAATATGCCATGCCACGCGACGAAAACCCTGATTCTGAGCGTCGTCCTCGCAGAGATCGTGGCGAGAGAACTGGCCGTCCGGCAAAGCCTTTTGTAAGAGGCAGTCGTCCGCCACGCCCAGCTGGTGCTGGAGATCGTCGAGATCGTCCAGATCGGCGCGATCGTTCTGATCGTCCGGCGAGAAGTTTTGATCGTGATCGTCCGGCTCGTGCGCCTCGTGATGGCGATCGAGAGCGTCGACCAGCGAGACCATTTGATCGTGACCGTCCGGCTCGTGCACCGCGTGATGGCGATCGTGAGCGTCGTCCGGCGAGAAGTTTTGATCGGGACCGCCCGCGTCGCGATGATCGTGATCGCCCGCGCCGCGATGATGGTGAGCGTCGTCCGGCGAGAAGTTTTGATCGTGACCGCCCGCGCCGCGATGATCGTGATCGCCCGCGTCGCGATGATGGTGAGCGTCGTCCGGCTCGTAGTTTTGACCGTGATCGTCCGGCTCGTGCGCCGCGTGATGGTGACCGCCGTGATCGTCCGGCTCGTAGTTTCGACCGTGGTCGTCCGGCTCGTGCACCGCGTCGAGATGACCGTGACCGTGGCCCCGATACACGCACAGATGCGCAGCGCAGATCAGACGATGTAAAACGTAAAACTGGTGGCCGCCGATACGGCAAAGATCCGTATCCGCCGGCAAAACATACTCGTGAGCGCTGGCAAGACGAAGGTTCGACGCGAAAGCCAAGTGGTGGCCGCAATTCAAATCGTGCACCTAGGCGTGATGACGACGACGATCGGTTAATGACTGTCAGTATTAAAAATGTTGAACCGGGCGATGCGAACAAAATCAAAGAGCAACTTGGCGTAACTGCAGATCGAGCGATCGAGCGATTAGCGCGAGCACTTCATGCTTTCGAAGCCCATCGTTACTCTGAGGCCCGAAAATTGATAATGCCGCTTTTGTCGCAAGTAGTTGGCCTAGCCATTGTTCATGAAGTCGCAGGTCTGTCGATGTATCGCCTTGGTCGTTGGCAAGATGCTGCCGATCAACTCGAAATTGCGCGTGGCATCAAGCCAGCCGAAGTTGTAAATCATCCGGTGCTTGCAGATTGTTATCGGGCCTTGCGTCGCTATGAAAAAGTTACCGAACTTTGGGAGTCAATGAAGTTGATGTCGCCACCTGCTGGCTTGCTTGCAGAAGGTCGCATTGTTGCGGCTGGAGCTTTAGCCGATCAAGGCGAATTGCAGAGCGCAGTGCGGATGATGACCCACGGCACGAGTGATCCGCACAAAGTGCAAGAGCATCACCTTCGCGAATGGTATGTGTTGGCAGATCTTTATGATCGTGCCGGTGATGTTGCGAGTGCGCGACGTTTGTTCGTCAAGATTCAAAACAGCGAGCCAAAGTTCGCTGATGTTGCTGACCGTTTAAACACCCTCGGCGAATAGAGAACCCAGCCGGGTTCGATTCCCGGCGTCGCCTCAATAATTTATTGGGTTAAATCGGCATTTGGTACGACATGCGGTACGAGTCGTGTCTGGAAATTAGTCGTACAGTAAGCATGTGGCAAAAACTGTATATGTACGTGAGCGCATCTTGGAATTGGCGGTTGAGGCCATTGATAGGGGTGGTGAAGAGGCGATTCGTGTAAATGACATTGCTGCCGATGCTGGTGTAACTGTCCCAACATTGTATCGGCATTTCGATAGTCGCGAAGGCTTGGTAGAAGCAGCTCAAACGTATCGATTTCGCAAAACGCAGTTTGTCGACTCGTCGGTGTTTGCGGCGTCGCTTGCCAAGTGTAAAAACCGAGATGATTTGCGAAAGGCCCTTCGTAAAGAATTGCTCTCGCATTTTGACACTGATCGGTGGGAACTCCGTCAGGTTCGACTAAATGCGTTGGGCTCTGGATATGCCAGACCAGAGTTGACCGCGTCGTTGGCACTAGCGCAAAAACAGGGGGCTATGGGCATTGTCGAGATGCTGCAGCCATTCCAGCAAAAGGGTTGGATCCGCAAAGATATTGATCTCGCGGCGGCGGTGTATTGGTTCATGGGGCAGATTTTGGGCCGAGTTCTGATCGAAATGGGTGACAACCCGGTCTCCCAGAAGAAATGGAATGACATTTCACTGGAAGGAATCATGGCTGTGCTTTTTGGGGATATTCCGAAGAAATAGGGGTTTCCCCTGCCTGAAGGTAGTAATACTACTTAATTAAGTAGTATTACTACTTATGCGATTTCTTGGGTCCTCTCTGATCCTCCGATCATTTCGCCTAGCCATTGCTGCATTGATATTCAGTTTTGGGGTGCTGGTTTTCTATCACTCGGTCACGCAAGCCGCGCCACCGACTCTTTCCTCATCCACACCGAACTACACAAACGAAAACGCATCAATTCAGTCCAATGGGAACATTGTTCTGAACTTCAGTGAAAATGTCTACAAGGGAACCGGGTATATCCGCATCGAGAACGCACTTGGAACCGTAGTCACCGCTGGATGGGATGTAAACGATCCTGGGCTTACTGAGATCACTGGTTGGGGAACCCAGACTCTGACGATTAATCCCTACGACGATTTGGTAAGTTCCAGTCATTTTCTTTCAGTAGAAAATGGCGCAATCGTCAATGGGGCGGGTGAGTCATTTGCTGGATTTGTTCAAGGTGCCAACAGTCCAAAGATGCGATTTATCGTTAACCCACTTTCATCTTGCACGAATGCTCCCGCCATCACGCCCAGCCGTATGGGTGATGGCCGGTTCCGAGTTGGCACAACCTACACCGCTGACGTCTCCTCGATGTCTTGCTCTAACACTCCGTTGTCGTACACCTATCAATGGAAACGCTCGGAAGTGACTTCCAATTTTTCTGCGACCCTGGGGGAAAGTGACGGATACGACATCCCGGGTGCAACTTCAGCGTCGTACACAATGACTGATGCTGATGCCGGTAGGAACGTATTCGTTGCAGTGAGGGCAGTCAATGCGGATGGACCCGGCCCAAGGAAGTACTCACTTCCATCCACGGTCGGGTATGAATCGAGCATCTTCGTGGGCACCGGCACTGCGGGACGTGTTGACGGAACGGGAACATCCGCAAGCGTCACGAAGCCCATGAACCTAACGACTGACACGAATGGCAACTTGTATTTCTGCGACACGACTGCATCGGCAGGATCAACAGTTTCCTTTTACACTATTCGTAAGGCGACACCTTCGGGGGTGGTTACCACCTTTGTCGGTGACGGTACTGCAGCCTCAACCGACGGCACAGGCACTTCGGCGCGTATCAGCGGTTGTTCCGACCTTGTGTATGGCGGTGATGGTTTTCTCTATCTCAATGAGGGCACAAACCTGAGATACCGACGCATTTCGCTTTCTGGCATTGTCGAGACGCTCGTCAATTCCGTCGGAGGTGCGATCAACTCTCTGTCAGGCGAAATGCAAGTCGATGCAAACGGTGTCATTTATCTGGTAACTGATAACGGCAACAACACGGGCGCTCGGGGGCTGCTTGTCAGGTACACACCTTGTGGAGCTGCAGGGTCCACTTGTCGTACTGCAGGCACACTTGGAGCCGTTTATCCAGCGGACCCGCGAGGCAATGGTGTGTCCCTGGTTCTCACGACGCGAAATACGCTGATCGCCAAAGACAACTTCTTTGCCAGCAGCCTTCGCGAGAGCAATGCACTAAATACCTCAGCAGGCACACAGACATTTACCGAAATCGCATCAATGGGCACTAAGTGGAATAGTTTCGGCCAGATCTTCGTCGCTGACGCGGACGAGAACCTCTACTGGATTGATGATCAGGGGCGACTGCGCAGACAGAGACGATCCGACATCAATGCGTCCTCGGACTGCGGAGCTATCGGTGTAGGGGTCTGCTCTCGAATTATCACCGGCGATGCATTTGGCTCTGGCAGATATGACCAGGATTTAGCGATCGACTCAAACGGAAATGTCTACGCGGTTAATGCCTCTACAAACGTGATTCGCAAATTCACAATCGGAACAGCAGCCGATATTTCGCCCACCGTTGATGAATCCCGTCCAGCCATCAGTTCGTGGAGTTATTCGACATCTCCCTCCAATTCACGCACGGTCACAATCACTGCGAACTTCAACGAAAGAGTCAATTGGGGGAAACAGACCGTTTCCAAATCTGGCACAGCCACTTGCGGGTCTCCGTATCCGAAGGCAACCGCGGGAACCTCAATCACGTTCACCATCGTGTGCACCACCGATGGAACGGTCTCGATGAACGTAAATGGCAACGGGCTGCTCAATTACTATCCGCAAATGAACAACATCATTTCTGACAGTGCTGGGAATAGATGGAATTCGGCTGTCACGATTTCTAGCTCCTCGATCACCATTGATACATCCGCACCAACAGCCACTGTGACAACCCAAACGAAAGGAAGTTCAGGTTCGGTTAATGTTCAGAGCACCGAGACCGGAACCGCGTACTTGGTCAATTCTTCCGTGGCTGTTTCGGATGTGTCGAGCATCACCAGTGCTGCGGACAACATGTGGAACTCGGTTGCTATCTCGACAATCAACTCAAACGTTGCACTAGCAGTAGCCGGCCTTGCTGATGGCACGTACAAGGTTCGTGCCGCTGATGCGGCTGGCAATATTTCTGCAGCATCCACTGGAACAGTCACAATAGATACGACACCTCCAACTGTTTCGATTTCTCGAAGCGGTTCGGGTTCGTTGGGTGTGGGCAGCACAGATGTTTTGACGTTCACGTTGTCTGAATCGGCCACGAACTTCTTATTCGCCGACGTCACTGTTTCGGGTGGGGCATTGTCAGGCTTCAGTGGTTCAGGCACCACATACACAGCGACATTTACACCTGCATCGAGTTCATCAGGTACCGCATCAATCTCGGTTGGTGCGGGAGTGTTCACCGATGCTGCCGCGAATGGAAATACTGCAAGTACCGCCCTGAGCATCGCTTACGACACAGTTGTTCCGACTATTTCCATCGCCCGAAGTGGTTCGGGCTCACTTGGTGTGGGTTCCACAGACGTGCTGACGTTCACGTTGTCTGAAACCTCAACGAGTTTTATTGATAGTGATATCACGGTTTCTGGCGGCACGTTTTCTGGCTTCAGTGGTTCTGGCTCTTCGTATACCGCAACGTTTACTCCAGCAGCTGGTTCTTCCGGTACTGCATCTATTTCTGTAAGCGCTGGGGCCTTTACAGATTCGTCAGGTAATGGAAATACTGCAAGTGCTTCCTTCGCCATTGCTTACGACACAACGTCTCCAACTGTGTCAATTGCTCGTAGTGGCACAGGTTCCTTGATTGTTGGTGGGACTGATTTGTTGACGTTCACGCTGTCTGAATCGGCGACGGATTTTGTGGTTGGTGATGTGACGGTTTCTGGTGGATCATTATCGGGTTTTAGTGGTTCGGGCTCTTCGTATACCGCAACGTTTACGCCAACAGCTGATTCGTCTGGCACTGCATCGATTTCTGTTGGTGCTGGTGTGTTTACCGATTCGGTAGGTAATGGAAATGATGCGAGTTCTGCACTGAGTATTGCGTATTCCACAACGTCTCCAACTGTGTCAATTGCTCGTAGTGGCACAGGTTCCTTGATTGTTGGTGGGACTGATTTGTTGACGTTCACGCTGTCTGAATCGTCAACGAATTTTGTGGTTGGTGATGTGACCGTTTCTGGTGGATCATTATCGGGTTTTAGTGGATCTGGTTCTTCTTACACTGCAACGTTTACGCCAACAGCTGATTCGTCTGGCACTGCATCGATTTCTGTAGGCGCTGGGGCCTTTGCCGATTCGTCAGGTAATGGAAATACTGCAAGCTCATCTCTGAGTATCGCTTACGACACTGCGTCTCCGACTATTTCGATTTCTCGTAGTGGCACAGGTTCGTTGGGTGTTGGTGGG
>Ga0255207_1000223_pt1 | contig 13910 bp, 14 predicted proteins | sample Miss_Miss_RepA_8_2_FD_183043 | JGI IMG/M metagenome (GOLD analysis project Ga0255207, IMG submission 183043) | Freshwater microbial communities from Mississippi River, Louisiana, United States - Miss_Miss_RepA_8d | ecosystem: Environmental > Aquatic > Freshwater > River | place: USA: Louisiana... | reverse complement strand
ATAAGATTAAAAAAATTAATTTTTATAATCAGTCGTCTTTAGAAGCACAAATAAGTGCTTTATCTGACGATATTGCTTATAATAATCATGATATTGATGATGGCATCAGAGCCGGGTTATTTTCAATTAATGACATTAAAGATTTGCCAATTATTGGAGAGATTATAAAAAAAAAAAATAGGCAGTTTAAAAATAAAAAATTACTTAGAAATGAAATTATTAGATCAATAATTAATTTTATGGTCACTGACTTGATTTTACATACAAAAAAAAATTTAAAAAAATATAAAATCAAAACAATTGACGATGTTTATAATTTCAAAAAATTTATAGTTAGTTTTTCACCGAAACTTATTAAGGCAAATAACGAAATTCGAGAATTTTTAAAATTACATATGTATGAAAATAAATCCGTCAAAGAGATGACTGATAAAGCTGAAAAGATAATTAAAACTTTATATATATATTTAATTAAAAATAATAAAAAATTTATACCTTCAGATATAAAAAATAAGTGGGGATTAGAAAGATCAGTTTCAGATTTTATTGCCGGAATGACAGATAAATTTGCAATTGATTTATATAATAAAATTAAATGAATATTTTTATTAATTATAAAATTAAATTTATTGATTTTTTTAAAGTACTTGAAAAAAATAAAATTATTAAGCTACCTGAAAAATTTGATAATTTTTCAGTAGAAATTCCAAAAATAAAAACCCATGGTGATTTAAGTACTAATGCGCCAATGATTTTTGCTAAAGAAAATAATCAAAGTCCAGTTGAGCTTGCTGCTATTATTAAAAAACAATTAGATAATAAATTTAAAGAGATTATAAAAATTGAAGTAGCTAAACCTGGGTTTTTAAATTTTTTCTTTAATAAAGATTTTTGGTATAATTTTTTAAAAGCGACAGACGTAAATTTTGGAAAAAGTGATAATTTCGTACCTAAAAAAATTCTAATCGAATATGTATCTGCAAATCCAACTGGTCCTTTGCATGTGGGTCACTGTAGAGGTGCTGTTTTTGGGGACATATTAGCAAATCTATTGAGTTTTGTTGGGAATAAAGTTGTTAAAGAATATTACATTAATGATTATGGCAATCAAATTAATCAATTTGTAAAATCTGTTTATTTTAGAATATTAGAAATAAAAAATAATGTTTTATTTCCCGAAGACCAAGATCTTTATCCAGGTGAATATGTAATTGATATAGCAAAAAATATTTTAAAAAAAAATATTCTCAGTAATTTTGAAAACTATAATTTAATTTTTAATGATCTTAAAAAAGTTTGTATAGAGGAAGCGATGAATTTAATAAAAAATGATCTAAAGCAACTTGGGATTATTCACAATAATTTTGTTTCTGAAAATAATATTGTTAGTCAAAATTTAGTTGAAAAAGCTTTAGATATATTAAAGAAAAAAAATTATGTTTATGAGGGAATTTTAGCAAAGCCAAAAGGAAATGAGGTTGATGATTGGGAACCTAGAAAGCAAATCTTATTTCAATCTACTAAATTTGGAGATGACTCTGATAGGGCATTAAAAAAATCAGATGGTACTTGGACATATTTTGCAAATGATGTTGCTTATCATCTTAATAAAATAAATAGAGAGTTTGATTTACTTATAAATGTTCTCGGGGCAGATCATGCTGGTTATTTAAAAAGACAAGCTTCATGTGTATCTGCTTTATCAGATAATCAACAACAAATGATTTCCAAAGTTTGCCAGCTAGTTAAATTATTTAAATCAGGAAATCAGTTAAAAATGTCAAAAAGGGCAGGAGATTTTATAACTGCAAGCGATCTTATAAATGAAGTTGGCAAAGATTCCGTAAGATTTATGATGATATATAGAAGCAATGACTCGCAATTAGATTTTGACTTTGATTTAGTTACTGATCACTCCAAAGAAAATCCAGTATTTTATGTGCAGTATGCTCATGCTAGAATTTGTTCTTTATTTAGAAAAACTAAATACGAAATTAACAATGAAAAAAAAATAAATTTAAGTTTTCTTAATCAAGAAATAGAGATTGATATAATAAAAAAAATAGCTGAGTGGCCTAAGTGTTTAGAGTTATCATCATATCATTTAGAACCGCATAGAATTCCGTTTTATTTATATGAATTAGCAAGTTTATTTCATACTTACTGGAATTCTGGAAATGAAAACGATAATTTAAAAATTTTGAATGATAATAATCCAGAAATACAGTCAGCACGACTATTTTTAATTAAAAAAATACAATTAGTTATAAAAACTGGGTTAGATATTTTAAATGTGACTGCTCCAGTTGAAATGTAATTAATGAAAAAAAATTTATATAACATAATAGCTTTTTTTCTTGTTTTCTGTTTTTTAATACTTTGTTTATTTTACTATAATTCCAATTCATTTATTAAAAATGCAGAAAAAAAAAGATCAGATTATTTAGTTTATTTAAATGATCATATTGAAAAATTAGATAAAATTAGTTCATCTTCTGATTTTAAAAAAAGAATCGACAACAATGATTTCTTTAAAAATATTTATAAACAAAAACAATATTGGGAGTTAATAAAATAAATTTTGACAACGCACGCAATTATTTTTGGAATTGATAGTTTTAAATTAAATTTAAATGAAATTAACTTTTTTAAAAAATATAAACCTTGGGGAATTATTTTATTTTCTAGAAATATAAAAAGTCTAGAACAAGTTAAAAATTTAACAACTAGTATTAAAGATCTTTTTAAAGATAAAAATTTTCCAATATTAATTGATCAAGAAGGAGGAATAGTAAACCGTTTTAAAAACATTATAAATCTTGAAAATTATAATGCAAAATTTTTTGGAGATATATACGAGAATGATTCAAAATTTTATTCAAAATTTGATAAATTTCTTAAAATAAATATTTCTATATTAAAATATTGTGGAATTAATATAAATACAGTTCCTGTTCTCGATTTATTTAATGCAGACAAAAAAAGTGTTATTGGAAATAGATCTTTTTCTAAAAATCATAAAATCGTTGTAAAATTATCAAAATACTTAATAAAATCTTATAAAAAATCAGGGCTTGAAACTGTTATTAAGCACATACCTGGTCACGGCTGCACTAGCATAGATTCCCACTTTGCCTTGCCGCAAGTAAACTTTTCATTAGATTATTTAAAAAATAATGATTTCAGAACGTTTAAAAAAGTTAATAGCTATTTAGCAATGACCGCACATATTTTGTATAAAAAAATTGATCCAAGAAGGTGTGCAACACAATCAAAAAAAATAATAAATGACATTATAAGAAAGTATCTTAATTTTAGAGGAATATTAATTTCAGATGATATTTGTATGAAAGCATTGTCTGGTGGTATGTTAAAAAATGCGAAATTAACCTTAGATGCTGGTTGCAATATTTTATTACATTGCAATGGAAATTTGGATCAAATGAAGAAACTTTCTTTAATTGTGCCAAAAATTGATAATTTTACAAATAAATTAACACAGAAAATTAAGGCAAATTTTTATAAATTTAACTAAAGAATCAGTTAAATAAATTACATGAGCAGTATTGTTGAATTAAAACCTTCTATTCAGGAAAAACACGAAGATAAATTCAATCTAAATATTGATAATTATGAAGGACCCCTAGAGCTACTTTTAGATTTAGCGAAATCTCAAAAAGTAGATCTTATGAAAATTTCTATTGTTCAGTTGGCTGATGAATATTTAAAATTTATAAATAATATAAAAAAGAACTTAGAATTAGCAGCTGATTTTTTAGTCATGGCAACATGGCTCGCTTATTTAAAATCTAGATTATTATTACCGGATGATTATGAAGATGATTTTTCAGCTCTTCAAATGGCTGAAAAGTTAAAATTACAATTAAGAAAGTTAGAAGCAATAAGATTTCTCTCTGATAAACTTGTGTCGCAAAAACAGTTAGGAAGAGATATTTTTACAAAAGGTATTCGAGAGGGAATTAAATCTGTTTCAACACCAAAATATGCAGTATCTCTTTACGAGCTTATTAAATCCTATGCTGAAATTAAACGAAAACAAAATTTTTCCATTATGAATATTTCAAAATTACCTGTTTACACAATGGAGGAAGCAATAAAAAAAATTACGAGTTTACTTAAAGAATTAACAGAGTGGAGGGATATTAAAGACGTAGTTCCCGGATCATTTACTGGTTCTAAAAATTTACAAAAATCAGGATTAGCAGGAACTTTTGCTGGAAGCCTAGAGTTAGTTAGAGAAGGTAAATTATCTATTATGCAAAAAAAGATTTTTGATAAAATATTAATAAAAGCTACATAAAAATGTTGAATAAAAATAAAGATGCCAAAAGGTTAGTAGAAGCAATTTTGTTTGCTGCCGACGAACCTTTAGATATAGAAACAATTAAATCTAAAATTGAACTTAACGTTGATATTTTAAAAATTTTAAAAGAATTACAATCCGAATTTATAGATCGGGGTATAAACCTTTATGAAATCTCTAATAAATGGTCTTTTAGGACAGCAGATAATTTATCAAAAAAAATTGCAAGTGAGGTTGTTCAGCAAAGAAAGTTATCAAAAGCTACAATAGAAACTTTAGCTATTATAGCTTATCATCAACCTGTAACACGCTCTGAAATTGAGGAGATTAGAGGAGTATCATTTAGCACTGGAACTTTAGAAATACTATTTGAACTCGGATGGGTTAAACCCAATGGCAGAAAAGAAATACCTGGCAAGCCTTTATTGTATGTAACAACCGATAATTTTTTAAGTCATTTTAATTTAAAATCTTTATCAGATTTACCAAACTCAGAAGAGCTCGCATCGGCTGGATTAATAGATAGTCGCCTCGATAGATCAATTTTTGGAACAAACAAGTTTGCACAGGATGACCTTGAAAAAGTATCTAAAGAAGACATTTTTTCAAATATTGACGATATGCTTTCTGGAACATTAGACAAAAAAGATAACTAATTATTTGTATTAAAATATTAATTAATATATAGGTTTTGCATATGGGTCTTAGTTTTTGGCATATAATTATTGTTGTTATAGTAATCGTTCTCTTATTTGGCAGAGGTAAAATATCTGATTTAATGGGAGATGTAGCTAAAGGAATAAAAAGTTTTAAAAAGGGTATGTCTGACGATCAATCAGCAGATAAAAAAGATCCAAACGATAAAGATCAAAATTCAAAGTCAAATCACTAAAAAAATTTATGCCACAAATAGGGTGGTCAGAAATTTTAGTTATAATTCTAGTTGCAATCTTAGTTATAGGACCTAAGGACCTTCCTGTTGTTATTAGAAAATTTATTCAAATAAAAAATGGAATTAAGAATTATGTTAATTCCTTTCAAAAAGGAATCGATGATATTGTTCAAGAGCAAGAAAAAGACATCAAAAAAATTGTTAATATTGATTTAGACGAAGAAAATAAAAAAAAAAAAGATAAATCTTAATTTTTATTTTTATGAATATTAATAATGATCAAAATCAATCAACTATATCAGAACATTTATTAGAACTTCGATCACGGATTATAAAAAGTCTGATTTTTTTTATATTGGCTTTTATTATTTCTTATATGAATGCAGATAAAATTTATGATTTTTTACTACAGCCATACGTAAAAGCTTTAGGAGAAAATGGTATTGGTAATAAAAGATTAATTTTTACTGCATTACAAGAAACATTTATTACTTATTTAAAGTTATCCTTTTTTTCAGCCTTATTTTTTTCCTTCCCGATTTTTTTAATTCAAATATGGAAATTTATAGCGCCAGGATTATATTCGAATGAGAAGAAAGCTATTTTGCCATTCATGATAGCAACTCCAGTTCTTTTTCTACTTGGGGCTTTTTTGGCTTATTATTTTATTATGCCATTAGCTATTAAGTTTTTTTTATCATTTGAGTCTCTCACATCTCAAACAAGTATGCCAATTCAATTAGAGGCAAGAGTAAGTGAATACCTTTCATTAATAATGATTTTTATGCTCGCGTTTGGGCTTAGTTTTGAATTGCCAGTTCTATTAATATTATTAGCAACTGTTGGTTTTATCGACTCCAAATATTTATCAGAAAGAAGAAGATATATTATAGTAATTATATTTATTATAGCTGCAATTATCACTCCACCAGATCCTATCAGTCAGATTGGGTTAGCAATTCCATTAATGCTCTTATATGAAATATCTATTTTAATAATTAAATATTTAGAAAAAAATAAGAATGATAATACTTAAACATATTAGAGATAATCCGCTTATTTGTAAAAAAAAGTATAATGAGAGATTTATTGAAAACTCAGATGCAATAATTGATGAGGTTATTTTATTAGACTCAACTTTAAGACAAAACTTGGAAAAACAGCAAAAATTTCAAGAGGAAAGAAATAAAATTTCAAAAACCCTTTCAACATTTAAAGATAAGAATAGTAAAGATTTCCTATCACTATCCGAAAAAGTTTCATTAATGAAAAATGATATTGAAAATTTTGAGAAAAAAATAGTTGAACAAAAAAATAAAATTAACAAAATTCTCTTAAACCTACCTAATATTCACTTGGATGATGTTCCAATTGGAAAAGATAGTTCTAGTAATAAAGAATTAAGAAAATTTGGTAACATTAAAAATTTTAATTTTATGATTAAGTCGCATGATGAAATAGGTTTAGAAAAAAATTTAATGGATTTTGAAACAGCGGTTAAAATTTCTGGTTCAAGATTTGTAATTACTAAGGGCAATATTGCAAAATTAGAAAGAGCATTAATTAACTTTATGATTGATATACATGTTAAAGAATTTGAATATCTTGAGATGAATGTCCCTATAATCGTCAATGAAAAATCTATGTATTCAACTGGACAATTACCAAAATTTGCAAAAGAACAATTTTCTTTAGAAAATGGATTTTGGTTAATACCTACAGCCGAAGTATCACTAACAAATATTGTTAGAGATAAAATATTAAACTATGAGGATTTACCTTTGCGGTATGTGGCAGCTACACCTTGTTTTAGAGCTGAGGCTGGAGCAGCTGGCAAAGACACAAAAGGTATGATGAGACAGCATCAATTTCAAAAAGTTGAACTAGTAAGTATTGTTAGACCAGAGGAAAATAATAACGAACTTGAGAGATTAACTAATTGTGCAGAAACAATTCTTAAAAAACTAGAATTACCTTTTAGAGTTATGCTTCTTTCGTCTGGAGACATGGGTTTTTCAGCAGAAAAAACCTATGATATTGAGGTTTGGATACCATCGCAAAATAGCTATAGAGAAATATCTAGTTGCTCTTCTTGCGGGCAATTTCAATCAAGTAGAATGCTAGCACGTTATAAAGATATCAATAAAAAAATTGACTATGTAACAACATTAAATGGGTCAGGTCTTGCTATTGGCAGAACTTTAATTGCAATACTTGAAAACTATCAAAACGAAGATGGCTCTGTTAGCATACCTATTGCTCTTCAAAGTTATATGAGTGGTTTAAAAAAAATTTAAAAAATAGCTGAAATTATTAAATAAAATATTGTAATTAAAGATCTTCTAGTATATTTAGCACTTTATGTCAGCTTCTGGTTTTGCACAATTTATTCCATTAATATTAATTTTTGTAATCTTCTATTTTCTTTTAATTCGTCCACAACAAAAAAGAGTTGCTGAGCACAAATTAATGATAACTAAATTAACAAGAGGTGATACCGTTGTTACAGCAGGTGGTATTGTTGGAAAAATTACAAGAATCATAGATGATGAAAAAGCAGATTTAGAAATTGCTGAAAATATAAATGTTAAAATTATAAAATCTACTATCTCTCAAGTCTTATCTAAATCAGAAACTAAATAATTAAGTAGTGTTAAATTTTTCCAGATTCAAAATTGGATTTATTTTATCTTCTCTACTAATTTTTTTTTATATATTCATTGGAAATTTTAATTTTACTAACAAATATAAATTTTTTTTAGATAAAAAAGTAAATCTTGGTCTAGATCTTCAGGGTGGTTCGTATTTATTATTAGAGATTGATATTAACCCCTTACTTATTAAAAAAACTCAAGAAAAATATAATGATATAAAAAAAATTTTTGATGAAAAAAAATTAGATTATAAAAATCTCAATTTTTCAAATAACAAAATACAATTTGAGTTAAAGAATTTATCACAAAAGGATGATGCTATAAATTTAATTAATCGATCTGGTAAAGAAAATATATTTCTTAATAGCAATTTAGAAAATTTAAAAAAAGATTTTGTTTATAAAATTGAAAAAAATTTAATTATCTTACAGTTTTCTGATGATTATGTTAAAAATTTAAAAAAAGATACAATTAATCAATCTATTGAAATTGTTAGAAAAAGAGTAGATCAACTTGGTACAAAAGAACCCTCTATTCAACAAAAGGGAGATAATAGAATTATTGTTGAGCTGCCTGGCTTGTCCGATCCATCTAATTTTAAAAATATTCTTGGTAAAACCGCTCAACTAAATTTTAAGTTTTTAAAATCAAGTTCTGTTGATAAAGATAATATTGGGTTTGAAAAAATTAAAAACAAGGCAGATGGTTCTTTTATTGAAGTTGAGAAGAAATTAATTGTTTCTGGAGAAAATTTAATTGATGCGCAGCCTGGTTTTGAAAGGGATACAAATCAATCAATTGTAAGTTTTAAATTTGACAGTATAGGAGCTAAAAAATTTGCAAATGCTACTAAAGATAATGTGGGTAGACCCCTTGCAATTATATTGGATAATGAAATTTTAAGCTCTCCGGTTATTAGAGAACCAATACTTACAGGTAGTGGACAAATTTCTGGAGGTTTCACAGTAGAGGAAGCAAATCAATTAGCAATTTTATTAAGAGCAGGGGCATTACCAGCGCCAATGAAAATAATAGAGGAAAGAACTGTTGGGGCTGATCTTGGTGAAGACTCAATACGTTATGGCTTGATATCATTTATTGCGGGTTCTTTGCTCGTTTTTATTTACATGGTTTATGCCTACAAATTACTTGGTTTTTTTGCAAATATTTCACTTTTACTTAATGTTGTAATTCTAATTTCAATATTAACTCTATTTGGATCTACTCTCACTTTGCCGGGAATAGCTGGAATAATCCTAACTGTTGGAATGGCAATAGATACAAATGTGATTATTTTTGAACGCGCTAAGGAAGAATTAAAGATTGAGAAATCTAATATCATTGCTTTTGATATGGCTTACAAGAAATCGTTATTAACGATTATCGATTCTAATTTAACAACATTTATTGCCGGCATTATTTTATTTTATTTGGGAAGTGGACCTGTAAAAGGTTTTGCGGTCACATTATGTGTTGGTCTTGCAACCTCGTTCTTTACAGCTTTTACTGTAAATAGGTTAATGGTCGGAAAATACATTAAAAATAATAAAGATAAATTAATAAGTTTTTAAATGACTAATTTTAATTTCTTAAAATATAAAAAATTTTTTATTTTATTTTCGACCTTTCTTGTTTTTTTCTCTTTTATTTTAATACTTACAAAAGGTTTAAATTTTGGTGTAGATTTTAAAGGAGGTACTACAATTGAAATAAGATTAGAAAAAAAAATTGATATTGAAAAAATCAGAAATTCTCTTTCAAAATCTAAAATTAATAATTTTTCTGTGAAAGAATTTGGAACTACAAATGATTTATTAATTTATACAGATAACTCTATCTCTCCCAACGATATTAAAAATTTTTTAGAAAAGGATTTGAAGGAGAAGATAACAATTAGAAAAGTTGAAACTGTAGGACCTAAGGTTGGTTCAGAATTAATTAAGTCCGCGATTTACTCAGTAATTTTATGTTTTGTAGCAATTTTTATATATTTATGGTTTCGTTTTGAGTGGCAATTTAGTGTTGGTGGTATTGTTGCTCTTTTTCATGACCTAATTATAACCATTGGCGTTTTTTCACTTCTTGATCTACAATTTGATCTTTCAATAGTTGCAGCCTTATTAACTATTTTAGGTTATTCAATAAATGATACTGTTATAATTTACGATAGACTTAGAGAAAATTTAAAAAAAGATAGCTCGTCGGAGCTATCAATATTAGTAAATGAATCATTAAATAATACTCTTTCAAGGACTTTAAAAACTTCAGGAACAACTCTTTTGTGTATTGTTGCAGTATTAATCTTTGGAGGCGAGGTTTTGAGAGGATTTGCTTTTGCTATAACTTTTGGAATTATAATAGGGACATACTCCTCTATCTACATTGCATCATCTATTTTAATGTACTTTAAAGTAAAAAGAGATTGGTCTATAAAAATTGATAATACGCCTTAATATAGATTTTGTGCTGCTACCATTGTCAGAAGCATCGGAATTGATAAAAAAGTATTTGTTCTAGATACTAATAGTGCTGTTCGCGCAGATTTGGCTTTTATTTCAGGATCACAATCAATTATGCCCAAAGCTCTTTTTTGATTTGGCCAAATAATAAACCAAACATTAATAGCCATTATTATTCCAAGCCACATTCCAATACCAATTGTTATATTTTTAGCTCCACCTTTAAATGCTAAAGCCTCATGGACATAACCATTTAAGTAAGCAGTTATTAATCCTGTAATTATTGTGAAAAGAGCTGCCCAGCGAAACCAAAATAAAGCTGTTGGTGCAATTACTTTTCCAATAGCAGGTTTTTGTTCATCTGGAATTTTTGGCATGCTAGGAATTTGAACAAAATTAAAATACCAAAGTAATCCTATCCACATTATTCCAGATAATACGTGGAAGTATCTAAATATAGCGCTCCAAAAATATCTATCGTTTGACCATCCATCATTAATATAAAATAAAATTGAAAAAAAAATTAAAGTAGCAATGAAAGAACTAAACAACGTTTTAGGCAGTGACAAAAGAATATTAATGATTCTCATAATGATAATTTATCATAAAAAGTATTTTTAAGCACTCTTTCTTGAAATATTCTTAGATAGAATCTTTTTTAAAAATTCTCCGGTATAACTTCCATTTGTTATCGAAACATCTTCTGGTGTACCTTCTGCAATAATTTTTCCACCTTTTACCCCACCTTCAGGACCCATATCTATAATCCAATCAGCGGTTTTTATAACATCTAGGTTATGTTCAATTACAATTACGGTATTTCCTTTATTTACAAATGTATGAAGAACCTCCAATAATTTTTTTACATCATGGACATGTAAACCGGTGGTTGGTTCATCAAGAATATAAATTGTTCTGCCCGTTGCTCTCTTTGATAATTCTTTTGCAAGCTTTATTCTTTGAGCTTCACCACCTGACAGGGTGGTAGCTTGTTGACCAATTTTTATGTAACCAAGCCCAACTTTTTGAAGTGTCAAAAGTTTATCTCGTATTGATGAAATATTTTCAAAAAATATGACACCTTCATCAACAGTCATATTTAAGACGTCAGCAATATTTTTGTCCTTAAATCTTATTTCTAGAGTTTCTCTATTATATCTATTACCTTTGCAGACATCACATTGAACATAGACATCTGGTAAAAAATGCATCTCATAAGTTATAACTCCATCTCCTTCACAAGCTTCACATCTTCCTCCCTTTACGTTAAAAGAAAATCTTCCTGGTTTATAACCTCTTGCTTTTGAGTCAGGTAAATTAACGAACCATTCTCTAATTACTGTAAAAGCACCAGAGTAGGTTGCGGGATTTGATCTTGGAGTTCTACCAATTGGAGATTGATCAATATCAATTATTTTATCCAAATATTCATAGCCTTGAATGCCTTTAAAGGGTTTGGGCATATTTTTACTTATAGTCTTATTAATCATTAAATTTAACGCTCGATAGAGAGTGTGAAGAACAAAGGTAGATTTTCCACTACCAGATACTCCTGTTACCGCTGTAAAAGTACCAAGGGGTATCTTGGTTGAAACATTTTGCAAATTATTTCCAGTTGCTCCGCTTAAGCTTAAATATCTTCCATCTTTTGCTTTTCTTCTTATCTGAGGAATAGAAATATATTTTTTTCCAGATAAATATTGTCCAGTAATACTATGCTCATTTTCTTTAATTTCTGAAGGTGAGCCCGTAGCAATAATTTTTCCTCCTTCAGTTCCAGCTCCTGGACCAAGATCAATTATATAGTCACAATTAAGCATTGCCTCTTCATCATGCTCAACAACTATTACTGTATTTCCTAGATCTCTTAATCTTTTAAGAGCATTTAACAGTTTAATGTTATCTTTTTGATGCAATCCTATGGATGGTTCGTCCAACACATATAAAACTCCAGTGAGTCCTGAGCCAATTTGTGATGCCAATCTTATTCTTTGTGACTCGCCACCCGATAAAGTTCCAGAGGACCTTGATAAGTTTAAATAATCAAGCCCAACATTTATTAGGAAACTTAATCTTTCGTTAATTTCCTTTAAGATATGCACTGAAATTTTATTTTCTTTTTCAGTTAAATAATTTGGAAGGTTAGAGAACCATTCATAAGCGCTCTGGATAGACATTTTTGAAACTTCACTAATATTTAATTCTTTTATTTTAACAGAAAGAGCTTCTTCTTTTAGTCGTAAACCTTTGCATCTGTCACATTCTGTTTCATTTTGAAATTGCGATATTTCCTCTCTTTTCCAATCGCTATCAGTTTCTAAATATTTTCTTTCTAAATTATTAACGACACCTTCAAATGTTTTTTTGTTTGAATATTTCTCATATCCATCATCATAAGAAAATTTTATTTCTTCTACATCCGACCCATACAAAATTACATCTTGAATTTTTTTGGGCAGATCTTTCCAAGGGGTTTCAAGTGAAAAATTATAATGTTTAGCTAGAGAAGATAAAGTTTGAGCGTAATATAGTGTCGAGCTTGATGACCATGGTATAATTGCACCATCAATTAAAGATTTTTTTTCATTTGGAATTACTAATTTTGGATCTATATAAAGGTCAACTCCTATTCCTTCACATTCTGGGCAGGCCCCATAAGGACTATTAAAAGAAAATAATCTCGGCTCTATTTCTTCTATTGTAAAACCACTTTCAGGACATGCAAATTTTGATGAAAAAACTATTTTTTCATTTTTTTTAAATTCTTTTGGGAGGTTTTCGTTTGTAAAATCTACATAAACTAAACCGTCAGATAATGATAAAGTTGTTTCAATACTCTCAGCTATTCGTTGCTGTTCTTTTTTATCATTTATGAAACCGTCTATATAAATATCTATATCGTGTTTTATGTTTTTATTTAAAGCGGGTAACTCATCTATCTCATAAATTTTTCCATCAATTCTGGTTTTCTGAAAGCCTCTTTTTTTATAACCTAATAACTCTTTTTTATATTCTCCTTTTCTTCCTCTTACTATTGGAGCAAAAATTTGAATTTTAGATTGTTTTGGCAAATTTAATATACGATCTACCATTTCTGATACGGTTTGAGATTTTATGGGTTTTCCTGTGAATGGTGAGTAAGGAGTTCCAATACGAGCGTATAAAACGCGCATATAATCATAAATTTCTGTTACTGTCGCAACAATTGATCTTGGATTCTTTGAAGTTGTTTTTTGCTCAATCGAAATTGCTGGAGACAAACCTTCTATCAAATCAACGTCAGGTTTTCTCATTCGATCTAAAAATTGTCTTGCATAGGCAGATAAACTTTCGACATATCTTCTTTGTCCTTCTGCATAAATTGTATCGAAAGCTAAGGATGATTTACCAGAACCAGACAATCCTGTTATTGTTATTAATTTATCTCTTGGAATCTCTAATGAAATATTTTTTAGATTATGTTCTCTTGCCCCTTTAATAACGATTTTTTTGACAGTATTACTCATCTTTTCTAGTAAATTTTATTCTTTTAATTTGATTAGTCTGATATAATAAACATTTAATTCTTAGCACAAAAAAGA
>Ga0255207_1000219_pt1 | contig 14124 bp, 28 predicted proteins | sample Miss_Miss_RepA_8_2_FD_183043 | JGI IMG/M metagenome (GOLD analysis project Ga0255207, IMG submission 183043) | Freshwater microbial communities from Mississippi River, Louisiana, United States - Miss_Miss_RepA_8d | ecosystem: Environmental > Aquatic > Freshwater > River | place: USA: Louisiana... | reverse complement strand
CCACTTCGCAGGCAAAAACGGTGATGCAGACGAGATCGAAATGCTTTCGATCATCGCTGATGTCGCCCGCGGCAAGGACGCCAAAGAACGCGCCTTGGCCCTCATCGACCGCATCGCTCGTGCTCACGCCGAGTTCCATGCTGAAGACGCGATGTGAGGCACGCCATGAGCCGCTACGAAGACCGCGAGGCCGAGGGCCTTTACATCGTCCGCGTGATTGATGTTGAGACGGGCAAGCCTGTTGAAACGACATGGGCCAAGACCCGCGCCCACGCATTCATCCGCTTGTCAGCACTCCAAGAGCGTTACGACACACCGGACGCATACCGCTTTGAGACGGAGGAAACATGACCCCCTCACTGATCGCCCTGATTCTGATCTGCATCGCTGGCGGTGCCTATGTCCTCGCCGATGCGCTGCTGTCGCCTGATCCTGAACACGAAGACTGGAGCTAAACATGGACTGGATTCCTTACAGCCAACGCAAAGACATCGACATGTCCGACCTCGTTGGGCTGACATTCGCATCCGTTGAAAACCACGGAGGCGCAATCGAATTCAAAACGGAAGACGGGCGCAGGTTCTTGATGTACCACGAACAAGACTGCTGCGAGTCTGTCTATGTGGACGACATCACCGGTGATCTGCAAGACCTTGTTGGTAGCCCGATCTTGCTTGCGGAGGACGTTGATGGGCAGACCCCATCCGACTTTGACCCGTCTGAGTATGAGTCGTACACGTGGACGTTCTACAAGTTGGCAACCCGGAAGGGATACGTCGATATCCGCTGGCTTGGATCGTCGAACGGCTACTACAGCGAGCACGTTGACCTTGTTGAAGTCCTCCCCGAGCCGTCTGACCAATGAACCTCATCACATCCGAAGGACTCGCCATGATCGATACCGATAACGTTGTCCAGTTCCAATCCCGCAGCGACCTGCACCGCTACTTCGCCCCCGGCGTGATCGAGGGCCACCGCGCACCAATGACGACCATCGAGAAGGTGATGCTCGTCCTCATCTACGCCGCCTCGGTGTTCATCGTCTTCGCCCTCATCGGCTGGGGCTTTGAAGAACTCAAGCGCATCGACTTGGCTCAGGTTGCTCAACTGCTGGGGGTGAGGCGATGACCTTCCGCGCATGGCTTCGGTTCTTCCTGGTCAACAACCCAATCAAGCGTGCGCGTCGTCTTGCCAAGCGCGAGATGGATCGCCCACTTCCCTTCTAAGGAGCAGTTATGCAAAACGTTTCCGCTGCACTCGTCAAGGCTCAGAAAGCCTTCGGCCCTGCACTCAAGACCAACACCAATCCGCACTTCAAGAGCAAGTATGCCGACCTGTCGGCCTGCATCGAAGCTGTCATTGATGCACTCCACGCCAACGGCATCGCCTTGGTTCAGCGCAACATCGAAACCGATTCCGGCGTGTGCGTTGAAACGGTGTTCGTGCATGAGTCGGGTGAAACGCTGTCGTCTGGCCCTCTGCACGTCCCCGCTGCGAAGAACGACCCGCAGGGCTACGGCTCAGCGTTGACCTATGCCCGCCGCTACTCCCTCATGGCTGCGTGCGGCATCGCCCCCGAGGATGACGACGGCAATGCAGCAGTCAAGGCTAAGCAAGACCAGCGCAATCGCGAGCGTGAGGCATGGATTCGCGACTGGTGCTCTGCCATTGACGCCGCCGCCAGCAGCGACGAACTCAAGGCCACCGTTGAGGATGCCGTGAAGGCTGCACGCGACATGAAGGACGCCGACGCTGAAGGCCAGTTCCTCGCAGCCAAGGCAACCAAGATCGCCAAGGTGAAGGCGCAGAAGGGGCAGACCGATGCTGCGCCCACTGCCTGACCTCAACAACACCGAAGTGCTCGCCAAGCTGGGCAAGCAATACACGCTGCGGGAATCGTGGCGCGATGCAGTCAGCCAGCTACGCGACTCACTCACCGAAATTCAAAGCGTGAACACACACGCACAAGAGATTGGATTGAAGCGAGCACGGGAGGCGATTACGCGCCTTGAGGAAATCGCAGCGATCCAATCCAAGGAGCAAGCATGAGCGACCAGAAGACAGAGCAGAAGTGGTTTCACTTCTTGCAGAACAACAGCGGCGGCTACTTCGCCCGTGATGAGAACGTGTGCGAAGAGGTTTTCATCCAAGCGGCAAACGCAGCCGAGGCAATCAAAAAGGCGGAGGGCTTTTGCGACAACAGCGACTCCTGCCCGTGCTGTGGTGATCGGTGGTCGTTTTGGGTTGATGACTGCGACGGAACGGATGAGCCGCTGATTTACGGTGAACCGTTGAGCGCCATCAAGCCATCAACCCTCCGATCCGAGGCCCGGCTGCATTACGCAGACGGTCGGGTTGAGACGCACACGTTTTCGACGGAGGCCGCATGACTGAACACGAGAAGCGGATTCGGGAAGAACTGTCGCACGCCGATGATGATTCGCTTGCCTTTATTGACATCTCCGCGACCGACCTCCGCGCCCTGCTTGCCGACCTGGATGCGATGCGGGGGGCGTTGCTGAAGATTGCACGCATGGCTGAAGACCTCAAGAAGCCTTGTTCCATGGATGCCGACAGTCCCCAGGCAATCCGAAACGGCCAATACATGAACATCTGCTACGCCTCACACGCCGCCCTCAAAGGAGCCACCGCATGACAGACCGAGAGTTGCTTGAGTTCGCGGCTAAGGCTGCGGGGATTGAATGGTTTGGGATCTTTGGCGATTCCGAATGCGAGTGCCGATTTCTCGACATTGGGGAAGATACGGTCGTTGAGTGGAAGCCCCTCACCGACGACGGCGACGCGCTGAGGCTGGCGGTGAAGTTGGGGCTGATAGTCGAGGCCGGTCAGTGCTGGATCAGCAAGCATGGACCGATGTATGGCGAAGATGTTTTGCCATGTCCCTACGCCGCCACCCGCCGCGCCATCGTCCTCGCAGCAGCGGCCATCGGGAAGGAGATGCCATGACCGACCTCGTTGCGCAACCGGCAGCGGCGGGGGTGTCGGATCGAGTCGTCAAGGCACTTCTCGCCCAGGCGCTGTTCTTCAAAGAGGGTGCGCACACTGTCGCCAGCCTTGAGGCTGACATCCGCGCCATCCTCGCCCTGCGCCCGCAGGCGGTGCCGATGACGCCAGCCGAGCGAGAGCGCGAACTGGATCGCTCGCCCGTCGATGTGTCATGGGAGGCCGGTGACGCATTCATGGAGGGCATCTACGCAGCCGAAGCCCACCACGGCATCACCGCCCAGGTCGGGGAGGCGAAGTGATGGTTGCATCTGCGCTTTTTCTCATCGCTGCGGCTGGTTTCAGCATCTCGGGAGCTATCCAAAGCCTGAACAAGACCCTGCTCCTGATCCACACCAAAAACAGCGATCCCGCCGCCCACCAACCCGCCAAGGAGCCGAGCAAATGACCGAACGCCGCATGCCAGAACCGGACGAACCGTGCCAGTCCCCTGAATCGCCGCCAGATACGCGACCACAGCGGGCTAAATCAAGCCACAAGCAAAACGCCCGCAAGGCGCAGAAACGCAGGAAGTGAGCAACCCATGACCACAGAACTGACCAAGGCAGCGCAGCAGGCGCTGGCATGCATGCGCGGGCTTCAGCAGCACCTGGGGCCTGACATCTGCGCGATTGAGGCAGACGCCCTTGAGTGCGCCCTCACCCAGCGCCCCGCAGCGCAGACCGAGCGGGAGGCGTTTGAAGCGACGGAGCCAATCCGCACCCCAGCTCCACCGTTTGCCACCTACGATGAGCATGGCTTCGGATGTGACGATGCCATTCAGGACTTCTACTACCGGCACTGCCAAGAGGTCGAGACTCGCGCATTCAATCGCGGCTATGACGCGGCATCCCTGCCCACCCAGCCAGCAGCGCAGGCCACGCCTGAGCCGGTGACCCTTGGGCCGCTGGCAAAGCGCAACATCTACGACGCGATCCGTGGAGCCTATGACCTGGGCTACAACGACGCACGAAATGCCCGCACAGTGCCGGGCGATTCAGCTCCGGGGTATGACGGTCGCAGCGTTGAAGAAGACCACGGCGGCGCCTTGTTCAACCTACTGTCCAAAAGGCTGACGCCCGCCACGCCTGAGCCGGTGACCTGGGCTCCACTCAAGCGGTCAGCAGATGGTCGTGCCGCCGTGCTGAAGTTCTTCATGTTCAAGCTCAAGCGCCACGACTTCCTGGACTACATCACCAATACCTTGGCTGCTGACTTCGCATGCGTCCTCGGAGGCTATTTGCAGGCCATGAGCACCGCCGCCACGCCTGAGCCGGTGGGGGAGCCGGCGCTGCTCGTCGCGGAGATCCTTAGCCTGGCGGATGAGTATGCAGAAGCTGAGGCAAAGGCGGGCGGCTTGGCTGGCTGCGGGGGTGGCATCGGCGAACAGCACGAACTCGACGAAGACGCCGCCTACATCAAGGGCCGATTGACCGATGCCGTGGGCAAGTTGGCAGCCATCGCCATCCACCCCGCGCCGGGCGTGCCTGAGGGGTGGCGCGACGCGAAGAACGACCCGCCGCCCGTTGGCGTTGATGTCCTGGTGGCTGTCGAGTTCGATGGCCCCGGCGACTGGCGCATCAAGGTTGGCGGGCGCAACCCACAACAGCGCACCGGCTTACGACTTCACCACAACACCCAGCATGCAAGAACAGGCGGTGCTTCTGTGATGTTCACCCTGTCTCAATCGTTCACGTTCGATGCAGCTCACACGCTGACAAGACAAGTCCCGCTCAAAGAGTACCAAGGCAGCAAGCGCATTCACGGTCACACCTACACCGCCAGCGTCAGCATCCAAGGGCAGAAGGGTGCAAACGGGATGGTTCAGGTTCGCAAGCCTGGCAAGCGCATTGCCTGGCTGACAGTTGACCTTTTCGTCCTGCGCTCTGAGTTGGATGCGATCCGCCAGCAACTTGACCATCATTTTCTCGATGAGGTCGAAGGCCTGGGACCGGCCACGCTGGAGAACCTGTGCGTTTTCGTCGCTGACCGCATCAAGTGCCTGCCAGTTCACAGCGTCACGGTTTCCCGTGCCTCTGGCGACTCCTGCACCTTCACCAAGGACCCAGCATGACCACACCGACGAGAGAGCAAGTGATTGCAGCACCCATCGAGTCGTACAGCGCAGAAGACCGCGCGTTCTATGCGTTCTGGTACGCGCACATGAAGGACAACATGATGCAGCCACCTTTGCATGAGGTCGAGCACGCTGTCGCTCGCCTCATCTACACCGCAGGCCGCGACCAAGGGCTCAGGGAGGCGAAGGAGGTGTGTGAGGTGCAGCAATCGATCCAGCCAAACGAGCCGCGTGCTGTCGTTGCAGCTTGCTGCGCCGCCGCCATCGAGCAACTTAGGGGGGAGTGATGGGGTCGAAGCATTGGAGTCAAGCAGACAAGCAAGCTCTTGCCGCGCTCTACCCGGAAACCTCGAATGAGGTTCTTGGCCGCGTCTTCGGCAAGTCGCCGACAGCAATCGGCCTCATGGCTCGGTCGCTTGGTGTCTGCAAGTCTGCGCGCTACATGGCCGAAGAAGTGCCTCGCATCAAGCCAGGCCAGCAGCCTTGGAACAAGGGCCAGAGCTTTGACCCTGGCGGGCGCAGTGCAGAGACTAGATTCAAGTCGGGCAACAAGCCGCAAACGTGGCTGCCTGTTGGGTCAACGAAGCTGGACAAGGATGGCAACCTCATTTGCAAGGTGTCCGACACCGGAGACAAGCGAGCTGATTGGGTTCCGGTTCACAGGCTTGCATGGGTGGCCGCGAACGGACCCGTGCCACCGGGCCACATCGTCGTCTTCCGCCCCGGCATGCACACCACCGACCCGGGGCAGATCACTGCTGATCGGGTCGAGTGCATCAGCAGGGCCGAGAACATGAGGCGCAACACATACCACCGATACGGACCAGAGGTCGCCAAGTTGATCCAACTTCGCGGGGCCATCAACCGCCAGATTCGCAAGCGTGAGAAGGAGCAGAACCATGAATATCAATGACCTGCGTGGAACCTTGTTTGAGACACTGAAGGGGATCAAGGACGGGTCCATTGATCTGGATAAAGCGCGGGCCATCAACGAGGTAAGCAAAACCATCATCGACACAGCTAAGGTCGAGGTGGACTACCTCAAGGTCAACGGAGGCGGAGAATCCGCGTTTGTCGAGGCCGTGGCAAATGACAACCTGCCTCCCGGCATCGTTGGCATCACTCGCCACCGCATTGCATGAAGTCCCAACCCAACGCCAAGCAGGAGGGGTGATGAGCCTACTGACGCAAGCACACATCTTGGAGCGTTTCGGTGTCCGCCTGAACGCAGAGCAGATCGCGCAGGTTCTCGGGATCACCGTCCCCGCGCTTCACAACCAAATCAGCGCCGGGACTTGCCCCGTCAAGACGTACAAGCAAGGCGGGCGTGTCTGGGCCGACTATCGCGACGTGTCTGAAGCCTTCGACCGCTTGCGAGAGCTTGCAGCCTGAACGTCCTCGGGCTTGAGTTGGGTGTATCGCTTCAGCATGTTCCAAGACTTGTGCCCGGTAATCATGGCGACTTGCTCAATCTGCAAGCCATCCTCAAACAAGCGAGAGGCCCCCTCATGTCGCATGTCGTGAAGGTGCAAGTCTGGAATGCTAAGGGCGCGGCAAGTCCAAGTGAAGTATTTGGACAGCGTGCCTGCGGAGATTGGGAACACCCTGCCGTCTTCGGACTTGGGCTGTCTCTCGACAATCTCCCAAGCATCGGCAAGAAGCGGGACACGCTCCAACACCTTGCCCTTTCGTGGATGCTTGCGCCACACGCTGACAATCCGGTTTTCGTCAATGTCGGCATGGGTAATTTCGCAGATTTCACCCCGGCGCATGGCAGATGCAACAGCGAAGCGGACGGCATCAGCGTACACCTCGCCATAGGTTGCGCCCATGTGCTGAAGAATGCGCGTCATCTCGTCTTCTGTCGGCCTGCGCTCACGCTTGCCGCCGCCGCCAATGAGCCGAAGGTGAGACAGAAGCGGGCGAGCTTGTCCGACCACATCCGGCAGGGCGACGCGAAGTTGCACAGCGGCATAGCGGAACACCGTGCCGAGCTTGGACATTTCCATGTTGAGCGTGTAAGGCCCCGCCCCGTCCTCTGCCCTGATGGTGCAATACGTCACGAGGTCTTGAGGTGTCATCCTGTCAACCAGAACCGAGCCAAGGCCAGCCGAAAGCGCCTTGAGCATGTAATGCTCGTTCGATTGATCGCTGATCGGCCTAGAGGCGTCGCGCAACTTCCGATAAGCGGCGATGACGTGAGCAACGGTCAGATCAGGATTCGCGTCAACGGTCACGCGCCCCGCATCAATGTCGGCTTCGCGCTGCCTGGCCCACGCTTCGGCCTGGCGCTTCGTAGGGAATGTCTTAGACTCGCTGACACCCTTGCGCCGGATCTGCGCCCGCCATGATCCCTTGATCTGTAGCACGCTCGCCATGTGTAGCACCCCCTGTAGCGCGATGTAGCAGAGAGCGGATGATACACAGCGAAGGTAAGCGAGATTGCCGTAGACGATGAGGCGATTTAGGGTAGGATTAAGCCCCTGCGCTCCCCGTAGTTCAAGGGGAAGACTTAGAGGGGAATCCTTCTCTGTGTAGCAGTTTTGTAGCGCACCGAACGCGCATGCTGTACGCCCATCCAGTGTTTAGACTGAGAGAGAAGGAGAAGAGATGACCACCCACACCGACCGAATCAGGCAGATGGCGCAGGAGGCGGGGATTGATGTTAACGCCGACACGCTTTGCCGATACGATGGATGGTTAGACCCAATCACACGCTTCGCCAAGCTTGTCGCGGAGGATTTGACCGCCGATGACGATGCTTTGGCCGAGAAGATGGCCGAGCACCTGTATGGCCATCCGCGCTCCGATGCCATCGAGTGGGCAAAGGAGGACAAGTTTGACAGCGAGAAGGGCAAGGCGCTTGACCTGATCGCCATCATGCGTGAGCACATCCGCGCCCGCTACAGCCTGAAGGATTGACTCAGCGTTCGGGCTGGATGAAAATACAGTGCCTTCACGCATGGCGATTGGTGTCCGTCTAGGCAACGGAAACAGCAGCGGGCGTCTTCCGTATCTGCTGCCAGTCGCCAGCCGTGAGGGAATGCCCAGTGGTGATGGGCTAATGACCACGCTAGGTGTGGTGGATCAGGCCCATGCGCTAGACGCATTAAAAGCCGACCAGGGTAGCGGAAGCAACCACCCACTAAGCCGGGATCACCTCCGGCCCCTCAGCCAACTCGCCACCCAGCCACGTCCCGTAAGTGCTCCGGCGCTTCCTTGCGCTTGACCTCCCGGTCAATGACCCACTGAAGCAGTAGTGCGAGCTTTTCGTAGCCCTCTCTTGACAGATACGTCAAGCCGAAGGGGATGGCCAGGCGCTCGGCTTCTTCGGCGGTTAGATCATCGCCACATCGCATCGGTGACGCTCGATTTCACCGTACTGCTTGTGGTGGACGATGCAGCGCATGTCGCGCCCTGCCCTGTAGCCGTGACCCATCGCGTAGGCGTCAGCGGCTGCAAGGGTGCGGAAGGTTTCGACGGTCACACCAGCCAACTCCTTGACGCTTGAGTGGTGGACGTGTCCGCAGTACCAATATCGGTGCTGAGTCTGCCCCCAATCCTGCGCACGGTCGCAAGCCATGACGCCTAGAAGCTGCTCAGGTTTCGTTGTATCGCCATGCGATGCGCCGAGAAGCACCCTGCCGAAACGGTAGAACCAATGTTTTGCAGGGGAAAGGTCAACCTCTACCCGAGGCTCTTTGTCAAAGTAGGCGGCGATTGAGAACGCCAACGCCCACACGGCATGGGGGTCATGGTTGCCTGAGACGAATCGCACAACCACCCGTTCATGCTTCTGGAGCGCACGATAGATGGCGTGGCGGAATGTCTCAATGCCGACCTTGAGGACGTGGACGTAACGAGAGTCAACGTCAAGTTGGTGCTTGTGCGCCGGGGTCTGGTTGCTTTGGTCGTCGGCGTGGAACACATCGCCCAAAGGGAGGATGAGTGCGGTCTTCGCAGGCGGCGCAGCATCGACAAGCCGGTCAACGGCTCCGATGGTCAGGCGGCGGGCTTCGGCCAGGTCGAACGATTCCCCGCATTCCTTGCCCCACACATAGAGGCCGAAATGCGGATCACCGAGCGGGTAGACAGCCAACAGGTCATCATGCGTCTGCTTTGGCTTCGGCATGGGTTTGGCAAGCCCCCTCACCTCATCAGCAAGTGCGCCGATGGCCTCCTGCATAAGCGAGAACCGGGCCGACTCGTCAACAGCCGACTTGACCCACTGCCCCCGAGGCTTGCCGTCCTGGTCGTAGTAGGTGGACGCCCCCTTGACCGTGAACCCATCCGGCACGGTCTTGGTCATGTCGTGAGCCGGTGCATGGCCTTGGAGTGCCGCCCGCTTCTTGAGCGCCTCCAAAGACCTCTGCAACGTCCTGACGTTGATGCCCAGCGAACGAGCGGCCTTGTGCGTGCTACCACCTCCCGCCTCAATCGCTTCGATGTAATCCAACTGGCGGACGGTCGCGAACGGGATCAGGTCGGAATAGCTCATTTCGTGGCTTCCTCCATGAGCGTTGAAAGCATGTAGCAGAACGGCTCGCCATTCCCTTCGCGGGGATCGCTGCCAATGTGATCGAAGGCGTCGAGGATCGCGTGGCTCAACTCGTGAGCGAGGATCGAGACGCGAGGCGCATACACAAGGTACACACACTCACCGCTGTTGTTGACAGTGACGCACAAGCCCTCTGACGGCTTTTCATGCGACCACTTCTCTTTCGTGATGGCCTCAAACTCCCGCTTGAGCACCTTCATGGATTTGCAGACCCACACCTCACCGCATGGGTAAGGGCGCATTGACAGGCGGCGGATCTGATCCTTCATTTCACCCCCGCAGCCGCACGGCATCGGTAGTAGATCCCGGCGACCTCGACCAGCTTGCGAGTCGTCGCACCGAATGACGGGTCATCGAGCGGCGTCAGAGGCGGGCAACTCGCCAGGATCAGCGGATTGGCTGAGGGCGGCGTTGATGTCGTTGAGCACGCTTGGAGCGTGAGAACACTCGCGATACACAGGAACCTCGACAGTCTCATGGATCACCTTCTGAGTGATGGTCGTGTGCTTGACATCGCGGGTAGCGATGGCCTCGGCTGCTGCCTTGAGTGCGTCGTCCGACGCCTTCTGGCTTGCTACGGTTGCAGCGTCCCACTGACCCTGTTTGATCGTCCAGCCGCCATAGAACCCGGCAGCGCCTGCGATCAGGGCAGCGCCGCCGATGAGGTATGGAGTCATGACAGGAACAGCGCCTGTTCGGCGTCACGGCGTTTCGTCAGGCCAGCGAGGCGAACCCCGCCGCCATAGACCCAGCGGTCGAACTCAGCCGCCGCACCTTTGATGTCGCCCGCGTTGAGCTTGCGAACCAAGGTGCTAGACGCCATGTTGGCCGCGCCCACGTTGTAGGCGAACGAGACAAGTGCGTCGAACATGGGCTGACCAATCGGTACCTTGACTGCCTTGCTCACAGCCCGCTCATACTGACCAAGCGTGTCGGCCAGCAGTTGCGATGCCTCGGCCTCGGTGATGGGCTTGTCCTTGAGCGTGACGGCTTTCCCGTCAGCGTAGAAGCAAGACCCATAGCCAATGGTCGGCTTGTTTGCTGGGCACAGGTAAGGGGCAGGCTTGAACCCCTCAAACCGCTTGATGAGGTCAAGCCCCGCTTTGCTTGTCTTCATGGATGGCGTCCTGCTTCACAAGCCGACCCAGCACACCAGCGATCAGCAGACCAATCGTGATGTAGCGAACCGTCGCCGAGTCCAACGAATCGCGCAGGTCGGCGGGCAATTCCACCCACACGGCTTGCACGACAAGCGCAAGGCTCATCGCCTGAACGGAGAACATCCGCCAGGCTTTGGAGGCGTTTTCGATGAGCTTCATTTGTCGTCCTTCCAACGCTTGCGAACATCCATCGCAAACTGATAACCGATCCAAAGAAGGGTCGCGATGTAGACCCACTCCTGAAGGGGGACGCCCAACAGAGAAAGGCTTGTCACGACAGCGGGCGGCGCGTTCTTAGCGACCACAGAAGCGACGCCGGACGCCGCGTGTTCAAGGTGTTGATGGCTCATGGCAAATCAGCCCACTCGGGGCCAAAGTTGGTCAACCGAGATAGGCGCGGACTGTGCCCGTGTAGCCAGCCGTGTTCACGACATAGCCGCTTTCGTAGTGGCGCAGGATGGATGTCGAGTCCGACGCAAATTTAGGATTCGATCCGTCCTGAACTTGGCAAGAGTCCAGCCACATGCGGCATTGGTTCAGCGCAGCGACACACTCCTTGCCAGACGCGACGGTCGATGCTTGGCCGACAACACAGGCCAAGTTCCACGAGTGAACCGTGTCGATGTCCACCATCACGCGGTCTGCACTGTCCTCATACACGCAATTCAGACGGATCACGTTTGTGAACTCGTGGGCGGTGCTGGCGTTGTCGCTGGCCGCGCTGCTGCCCGTCGTGCCGTTGCCGTATGCCAGGCACTCAACCTCGATGACATTCGGTGAAGTGGCAGCGCCACCAGCAGCCGGGGAGGTCGGGCAGTGGTAGTTAAAGCCATCACTCCAATTCCAGAATGCCCCGCATCTGTACATATAGACGGGCATGTTGAACTCGATGCCCAATCCGTTAGCAAGGCCTGAACCTTGGAAGGTGCAGTCATTGAAATACAGCGAGCATCCGGTGGGGGCTGACGCCTCAACAACAGTTGCATAGAACGGACGACCACCAACGAAATCCACGCCTTGTACGTAGATGCTCATGTTGTTGACAGCAGCCGGATAGCGCCCATTATTTGCGTTCAATGTCGGCTGCATGGACGTATCGCCGACCAAGTTCCGGTCATCGTGAGCACGCACATGAAGTTGCGTGCCGTCGTGGAACCAAGTTCCCGCCTCGGCAGAAACGGCGGCGAGGCTTGCGACCTTCTTGAGCACACGGAAAGGACGCGCAACAGCCGACATAACCTCAATGGATTTGTTGGTCTGGATCGGCAAATCAGGGTGGGGGGTGCGCAAGCGGAGATCCGTCACGCCGGTTGCGCTGGCCGACGAGATCGTGGTGCTGTAGACGTTGGAGAACGTTCCGTTGACAGCCCACGTTGGCATTGAAGACGACCCGGTGTTGACCGACACAAATCGCCCAGACTCAACAATCACGCTCAATGGACGTGTTGGCTGGATGTTGTTCCAGCTTGCAGACATTCGAGCGAAGAAATCGCCAGTCAGGTTGATGATGCGGATTTGGTCAACATCAGTCTTGGCAAGTGCCGTGCTCAGGTTTCGCAGCGGAAGGGAGCGGTTGTTGACGACGGCGGTCCCGTCGTTGCCGCTCACAGGGTCCACATACCAAATGTTGGTAACTGCTGGGATGTAGTCCGTGATGGAGAAGTCAGTGACGATGCCGGACGACGTGCGGCGCAGGGTCAGCGGGTGTCCAGTCCAACGGAAGCCGACAGGCGTATCAATGGCTGCAACGATGGGCGAGACAATCGACGGAGCCGGGAGCGGATCACCCATCACAGTCGAGTAATCCAGTTGCCCAGAAGTTGACAGGACAAGCGAAGCATTGCCGGTTTGCGGGCCATACACAACAGACCCAGAACCCAGCGCCAATGACGCATCCTCTCTGGCGGCAGTCGTTCCCGTCACGGTTTCCGTGCCTGAGTAATTGCGAATGACGAGCGTCTCCCCTTTTCGCAAAGAAATGGGAAGCGCGCCCGAAGCGGACGTCAGGATGGTCATGGCTGAACCTCGTTGTTCAGTGGAAGAAAAGCGGGCGGCGTTGCCCGCTTGGGATTAAGCAATCCGGACGTCGCAGTCGGTGAGGAAGATGTCACCAGTGCACGCGCCAGAAGTGAAGGTCGCTTGAATCGTCACGCGCAGACGTGTCGTGCTGGCCGGGATGGCAAAGCCGGGGCACTCCAAAACCATTTCTGCGTCTGGTAGTTCCGCCTGGATGTCGGACGATGTGTCCGCGAACGATTCGACCGTGTAAAGCGGAGTCGAGCCGTTGAGGGCTTCAACTCGCATCGTCAGGCAGCGGAAGTTGGACGACAGGCCGACCGTGCGAACGCTGACGCGAGCGGTTTCAACACGATCAACGCCGCCAGTCACAGGAGCAAGCATGTTGGACAGCGTTACGGCCGCCTGCTGGATGCCGATGATTTCAGAGCCTGACGCAGTGCCCGCAACAGTCATGCGGAACCAACTGCGCCCGATGTTCCCGGTGTTGCCAAGGACAGCTTGACGCAGGCTGTTGTAGCCGGAGATCAGCGAGTTAATCAAACCCTGCTCGGCGGCCGTGTAGGTGCCTCCAGCGGTGCCAGCGATGGCCGCAGCAATGTCAACCTCGGTTTGATTGCCAGCACCCGCAACGGTGATGTTGGAGCCTTGGCGGCGCGACAGACTCCAGTTTGTCGGCTCAGTGCCTGATGCGCCGGTTCCTGCTGCTGCCGATGCGCCAGACAACTTCGGGTTCAAAACAAGCTGTTTGCTCGTTGCGATGACTTGGCGGCTATCCGTGTTGGACGATGGGCGAACATTGATCGCGGGGAAGTCGCCAGCAAATGCGCGGGCAAACTCTTTGCCAATTCGCGAGCACGACGTAGCGTTTGGATGCAGGCCGACAGTGCCTTCATCGTAGGTCGAGCCAGTGCGGGCTGCGCCAGTCGAGCTAGCCGGGTCAACCATGACAGCGTGCGAGTCGAACACTTTGCACACACCAGAGCGAGCCAGGCCTCGAATGGCCTCATTGATGGTGATGACGTTCGCTTGAATGGTTGCCGTCTGGTTCGACCCGTGGCGAGGCGTGACCGTGCCGAGTCGCAGGGTGCAGCCAAGCTCCCGGCATTTCTGCGCGTATTGCTGAATTGCTTGGATAGCAGCAACGCCACCATCAGTGTCGGGGAGGTTGTTCTGCCCGATGATGGCCCACACCTCACAGGGCGCGTACTGGCCGACAGTCGAGTCAAACCGGGCGAGGATCTGTTGGGCGGTCTGACCTCCGATGCCGCCCATGTTGACAATGCGCAGGTTGCCGCGAATGTAGTTGA
>Ga0255207_1000215_pt1 | contig 14391 bp, 14 predicted proteins | sample Miss_Miss_RepA_8_2_FD_183043 | JGI IMG/M metagenome (GOLD analysis project Ga0255207, IMG submission 183043) | Freshwater microbial communities from Mississippi River, Louisiana, United States - Miss_Miss_RepA_8d | ecosystem: Environmental > Aquatic > Freshwater > River | place: USA: Louisiana... | reverse complement strand
TTGTCTTAAATTTTTTTTTCTTATTTTATCTATATCATTTAAACACTTTTTACAAGTATTAGAATATGATCCAGTAGTATATTGTCTAAATTTATCAATACACTTGTTAGTATCACATTTAATACATTGTCTATTTTCTACTATTTTATTTGGAACTTCCATTATATAATTATTTATACTGTTTTAAATTTATACTATTTTATTTTATATTGTTTTATTTTTTATTTAAAGAAGCTTGGATGCTCATTGCCCATTATTTGAATTATAAATAAATTCAAAATATCTTATTCATTTTTACTATACCCAAGGTTTTTATCTTGGCCACAACCTTTTCACAAAAGTTGCTTAGTAGAATAAGCTTTAGGGGTTTCAAGCAGTTTGATTTTCTCACTAGGGGTCTTCCTTCTAAATTTTTATAAATATTTAGATTCCCTAATTAACATCAGTGGATAAGTTTTTAACAAATGCCACAAAGGGTTTTATGAATATCGTATTGATTTGATATTCCCCGATGTTTTTCTACCCTACAGGTTTTTAAGGTAAACATCCTGAGCTCCATAAGCTACGAGTTGCATAAGTCCGCCTCCCATTTTATATTATTCCTAAAGAAAATAATTTTTTGGATTTTAATTTAATTAAATTTTTTACGACAATTAAATTTAATTAAATACCTACATATTATTTCAAAATATTATTAATGTTTACATTCTCCGACATAAATATGGACAAATATTGCTCGTCAAATACTTCTTTTTTCCCTTCATGATTTTTTGTAAAAATATAAGAATCATTTCGTTTTTTAATTGACCAACCATTGTCTAAAGCATTATATAAAAATACCATTTTTTGAAATTTTATTTTATCTATTTCTCTTTCAAATTGTTTTTCATTATTTGTTATCTTAATATCAATATCCATTAACATAGTAACTGAAACAATATTTTATCTTTAAACTTAAATAAACATTTTCTAAATTAGAATACAAAAAATATATTCTTTTTCAAAATATCTAATTAAATAAAAATTATTTATATATGTATGCCGTCATTTAAACCAAAAGCCACAAAAAAAATAAAGGTATCTAAACGGTATTCAACTACTTTAGATGGAAAACACAAAGAGATTATGACTGATTTTTCAAAAGATGAATATGATATTATTCCTAGATTAAAAGAAGAAAAACAACATTTAATTCAACAAATTACAAATGAAAATTCAGATTTATCTATTGAACAAGTTATGGAAATTAAAGATCGTCTAAAAGAAATCAAAAATAGCATTAATGAATTAAAATCAAGGAAAAATAATTATTTTCTTGATAATTCTAAATACATATTTGAATATTTTGAAAATAAGAAAAATATTGACAACAAAGATGAATATAGTGATATTAGTAATAATTCTAAAAGCCAAAAACTTTTTAATTTCTTTAAGATACAACAACCTGAAAAGGATAATTTAGTATCTGAAAATCGTAATAAAAATATTGTTCAAAAATATTTAAGTAATGTTGATGAAACATTTATTGATATGAATGCATTTGTGAAATCAATAGATGTTTGTCAGAGTTGTCATAAAGGTGAGTTAATTCCATTAGATGATGAAGGTGTTCTAATTTGTAATAATAATCTATGTGCTGTTAGTATACCTTATTTAATAGAAAATGAAAAACCTTCTTATAAAGAGCCGCCTAAAGAAGTATGTTTTTATGCTTATAAAAAAATTAATCATTTCAAAGAAATTCTTGCTCAGTTTCAAGGAAAAGAGACAACGCAAATACCAGAAGATGTTATTGATCAAATACATCAACAAATTAAAAAGGAACGAATTACATTAGATCAACTAACACATTATAAAACAAAAGAAATTCTAAAGAAGCTTGGTTTTAATAAATATTATGAACACATTGCTTTTATTAAAAATAAATTGGGAATTAAACCTCCTGTATTTAGTCCTGAACTTGAAGAAACATTATGTAATCTATTTATGGAAATTCAGGCTCCCTATTCGAAGACTTGTCCGGATTATCGTGTTAATTTTTTAAATTATTATTATGTATTATTTAAGTTTTGTGAACTACTTGATGAGAGCCAGTATTTATCAGATATTCCAATGTTAAAAGATCGAGAAAAATTAATAGAACAAGACGAGACTTGGAAAAAAATGTGTATTGAACTTGATTGGGAATTTATTGCAACTGTATAAGTGAAATAATAATTATATTTTTTTTATTGTCTTAGATTTAGATCTAGTTTTAGAACCAGATAAAGAAATAGATTTAGATTTGGTTTTAGAACCAGATAAAGAAATAGATTTAGACTTGGTTTTAGAATTAGATGAATAAATAGATTTAGACTTGGTTTTAGAATTAGATAAAGATTTAGATTTAGACTTGGTTTTAGAATTAGATAAAGAATTTGATTTAGACTTGGTTTTAGACTTGGTTTTAGACTTGGTTTTAGACTTGGTTTTAGACTTGGTTTTAGACTTGGTTTTAGAATTAGATAAAGAATTTGATAAATTTCTAATTTTAAAATTACTAACAGGTTTTATCATAAGTCTATTAATTGGTTTTATTGTAGGTCTATTAATTGGATTTATTATAGGTCTGTTAATTGGTTTTATTGTAGGTCTATTAATAATCGGATTTTCTAAAGGATTACCTGTTGATTTTTCTACAAGTTTTGATATTTGTATATCTGCTAATGATAACCTGTCCATAATATATTATATATAAATAAAATATATTATACTTGATTAGTTACTAGTAGTAAATAAAATATTATTTAATATATAATATTTAAAGACCACCAGGGAAGCCAACTAAGTTAGCACCAATACCAAATCCGGCACCAGTGCGTGCAGACACTCCCATACTAGGAATGTATGTATCCAATATGGCGAAAGTAGCAGCAGCAGTTAAGGCAAGCAAAACAATCTCCTCCATATTTAAAGACTTCTTGGGAATAGCAAAAGCAGCAATTGCCACCATCAAACCCTCAATTAAATATTTAAAAATACGCCTCGCGATTTCAGCAACGTCAAACATAGCCATTGTATTATATAAATTAAAAAGAAAAAATATTATGTTAGTTAGTTATTGTTTATTTACTATTTATTAATTTAGTTTAAATAAAAATAAATATTTTACAAAATTAAAACTTAAAACGAACAACTAAATAAATATATAATGAGTGGAAAATCTAAATCGAATGTCTCCAAAAAGTTAGCTTTTGAGCGAAAACAGCGAACCGATGGCTCTCCTAATCCTAAATATGTTGATTTATTAGAGCTTGATAAGCCAATTGCTGGCCAACAATTTGGCTGTTTCTCATTTATTACTCCCGAGAAAATTTTGAAGCAAAAGGAAATGTTCTTTTTTGAAGAATTCCTAAAGAAATGGGAATTTTCTAAATCTATGGAAAAGTTCCATCAATTTATTAATTTTGTCTCATATAAGTACAAGTTGAATTTTGAGGATTTAATGAAAGATTATGAAGGATTTGTTACTGAGGAGCGTGAGCATATTATTAATTCATCAATTGAAGATGATTATAAGACCTTCTTAGATAAGCACGAGGATGATCTTGAGAAACAATTTAGCATTAAACATAATTTTCAGACCTCTGTTCGTGGTTTCAAGGCTAGAGGTAATTTCCAGACACAAGAGGAGGCTGAAATGCGTGCTAAATTATTGCGAGAAACTGATCCAAGTTTTGATGTATTTGTTGGACCTGTAGGTCAGTGGTTGTGCTGGGACCCTGAGGCTTATAAGACTGGACGTGTTGAGTATATGGAGGAGGAGCTTAATCAGTTGGCTCAAGAGAAGAAGAAGAATGAGGAAACCGCAAAGACCGCATTTGAGCAGCGTGTTAAGGAGACCAAGCAGAAGGCGATTGATGATAACAAGAAGAATGCTGAGAAGCACGGTAGTTCTTTGACCCAGGATATTGATAAGGATGGAAACTTGGTTGGTATTGCCAACACTCAGGAAAGCAAATTATCTGCCTCTGATACTATTTCAGTTGCTGATATTCGTAGCGAGCTTTTTGATGGCGACAATATTGTTGTTGGTCAATCTGATTATGGACGTTCTGAGCTAGTTAGCGGACCTTTTGCTGTTCCTAAGGATAAGATGGACGATGTTGAATAAATATTGTATAATTTTTTAATTTTATAAATTGAATATAATTTAATTTATAAAATTATATAGTAATAATCAATTAATACTATAATAATAATCATTAAATATAATTTTATTTTTAATACTGCGACTCATTTTAGCAGTGGAAATACCTTCAGCTAAAGCTGCTTTGGCAATTGTATCCCATGTAGCTAGTAAGATGTTAGTTTTATCTTCTTTTTTAAATACTTTTTTACCAGTTGAACAAATTAATTTTGGTGTATAGTCATTTTTCTTAATAGATAATCCATAATAACCTTCATTATTACCTTCATCTGTCCATACTACTGATTTTAATGCATAAGGCGACTCGTTTAAATATTCTTTGATTTCTTTCATATCATTTTCAGATAGTTCTTTTCCGATAGAAATTTTCCATTTTTGATATTCTCTTAACAAAACTGAATTCAATACTTTTCCACTATCAGAAAATTCACATGCATGAAATATAAATTTTTCAATATCAGAATTTTCTTTTGATTTTTTATACTCAACAGGTTTTAATTTAATTCCACTATAACCATGGTTTGTTCCAATACGTTTGGGTTTAAATCGTGTATCTAAATAATTTTTAAATGCATGATAAACTTCTTTGGTTGGTTTAACTTGACACCATAATCTATAACGACCTTCCATATTAACAGAATATTCTTCTACATCTGGACGCACAATACAAAAACTATTTATAAAATTGTTAAATTTTTTATTAAGTTCATCTTCTGGTAACAATATATTTTGATATACTGATTGATTTTCATTATTAACAGTGTCAATTATATTTTTATTTTTTTCTAATAAATCTTTCAACCTATTTATTTCAATATTTTTTTCAATAATTATTGCTTCTTGAGATTTATTTTTTTCTGTTAATTCTCTATTTTCATTTTCTAAGTCTTCATTTAATTTCATTATTCTATTAAAGTTATCAATACTATATGTTTTAGAATGTATAATATCCTTTATAATTTTAGTTAATTTTTCAATAGTAAAATTTGTTTCATCATATGCAATCAGCTCTGTTTTATTTTTTCCGTTTAGTTGTATACTACGAATTTGTCTTTTAACCTTTGAGTGTGTTTTAATTAAATTTTCAATTTCTACTTTATTTTGAACTCTAAATGCATCTATTAATTCAAAATTATTATAACCTTTACGATGGTCTTGTAGTCTTGTTGAAAGATCATTAGTATGACCAAATTTAATTAACTTTTCACCTGCCTCATTTGTGTTATCAATTGTCCCAATATATATACATTCAGTATTTAATGGAAAATGAAGTATAATTGCTTGTTCTACTGCCTTTTGTTTTTCCTTTTTAGAAGATCTTAATAATTGGTCTTTTTGCTCTAATTGAAGACGTAACTCATCGGTTTCTTCTTCAATAATTTGATGCAAAACATCTTCCATTTTCATATAATATTCGTGAATTTCTGAGGCTTTGCTAGTTTGAGCTTTTAAACACAGTGATTTAAAACATTTAATTGTTAGCATAATAGTTTGTTTATTATGTCCACCATTTTGTTTTAAAACCGCTCCCGAAGTTGCGGGAGCACTTTCTGAACTTGATTTGTCAAATTGTAAAGCAAGATTTTTATAATCTACATTTAACTTAAAATGTTTTTCTAAAACAGTTTTTGCATGATATTTTTGCTGAAAGCCTAACCATTTCCATATATTATCTAAGTCAACTACAAAATCATTATTTTTATCATAATTTAAATAACAGTAAAAACTGCTAACAAATAATTGTTGTTCAAATCCAGTAAAATTTTCTTGTATTTTACTTATTAATTTGTTATTATATACCTTTGACAGTTTAGAGATAGGATTTTTCTCTATGAGTTCTACAATGTTGAATTCTTGTATCTTATTATACATTATATAATAATATACTCTTTAAGTTGTGTTTAAGTGCTTTTATATTTTGAAAGCAGTTTTCTAAAAGCGGTATTCTTGCTTTCTAATTTTAAAAGCAAGATTTACCATTTACTCTTTTTAACCGCAATTTTGGGTCCCTGACCACGTTTCTTCACATTATTTGGGTCATATTGTTCCTCCTCATCTTCATCATTAATAGATTTAGATAATTCCCAGAACTCTTTGGAACCTAATCTGAAGTCATTATGTGCGTCTGCCTTATACCAGAACACTTGGTCCTGTAATTTGTTAGATTTGGCATTATTATTTATCACTAGGCACTCATAATTTTCAGTACATTGATCCATTACTTGACAAAATGACTCCAATGTAGGAAACATACCAGCATAATTCTCATAAATGCGCTTTCTATTTGCTATATAAGGTTCTCTTAAAATAAAAACATAATCAATATTGGTTCTTAGTGTCGGCGGAATACCTAACGGATATTGCATTGTGATGATTAACATCACCTTCCAATGTCTGCCATTCATGAAGAGTAAACGCATCATTTTATCGCGTGACCAAGTGTTATCATATAAGCAGTCATCTAAAATCACAAAAGTTCGGGGATCAATCGTAGTTCTTTTAAACTGTTCCATTTCTTTCTTAATCTGTTTCAGAACTTGTCGCTGTCGCTTCAAAATATTCTCAATAATTGCTGTATTATATTCATTATGAATAAATAGTTTGGGTACTAATTTGCCATAAAAACCGTTACCTTCTTCTGTGCCAGAAATTACAGTTCCAATTGGAATACTTTGTTGATAATATAATAAGTCTCTTACTAAAAACGATTTACCTGTATCACGACGGCCAATTAAGACTACAACAGGACCTTTTGATTCATCTGGTTTGAAACTAATATTTTTCATATCAAAACGTTTTAGTTCTAAATTCATTATATTTATACAATTATAAAAGTTTTATTTTGTTTAACGCAAACTAACAAATTTAAAAATTGATTTAAATATATGACTATATAATTTAATTATATAGTAAGAAAATGGCTGAGAATTATCCCTACGTTACATATGTTACTTTTGATAATAACAAAATTGATGGACATTTATTAGTTTGTGAAGTTCTACAAATTAGTCCAAATAATATTATAAATGAAAACGGTGTTAAATATTACGTTAGTACTGATTATAAAATACATTTTGGTATTAGTGCTATTGCTGTTAGTTGGCGTTTTGTTAATAGAAATTATATTAGTAATTTTATGCATCGTATAGCAAGAAATTTAGGACATTACGAATATAATTGGAATGTATATGATATAATTAATAAAAAATATATACCTGAGTTTAACTATGAACCTAATTCTAGTTGTAAAGAAGATGAATATATCTGTGAAGAAGATAAATATGTAAAATATATGATAAGTGATACTAACAATAATACTACTAATGATATTACTAATGATACAAATAAAAATGAAGATAAATTTGAAGACAAACCAAAGACATTGGAAGAAATGGATGATATTGATATACATAGATATTTAATAAGTAAAGGTGATAATTATGACCCTTATGAAGAATATAATCATTGGCATTTTGAATATGACCCAACAAATCCATGCCTTAATAAATTTTCATATGGTATATTTAAAGACTGTACTATTCCTTGCAGAAGTTTTCAATTTACTGAAGAAGAACCATATTATATCCGTGGAGCATACTTCTATAATGTTGACTTTAGTATATGTCAATTTCATCATGTAGTATTTCTAATGTGTCATTTTGATAATTGTGATTTCTCTAAGGCTGCAATTCAAACTTTAACATTTGATAGATGTTCTACAACTAAAACTAATTTGAGCTATCCAAATGTTACAAGAAAATTAATACATGACCTAGATATTGCTCATATGTGTTAATAATTTATAATTAATTTATAATATTATGCGAATTAAAATATTCGAATAATATATAGTATGAAACGTTGTCCCAAAGGTTCTCGCAAAAATAAGAAAACAGGATTATGTGAACCGAAGAATCCACGTTGTCCCAAAGGTTCTCGTAAAAATAAGAAGACAGGCCTTTGCAAAAAAATAAAAGTAGAATTGGTCGAGATTTTTGATACCAAAAGTGTATCTGATGACCAAAAATCTGTAAGCCCTCTAGAACTAGAACATAGTTTTCAAAAAGACACAACAACACACGGAAATATTATAATTAAATATAAAATTGTACCATCGTCAAATAAAAAGTTTGCAATATTTGATGTTGATTGGACACTAATAAAACCTAAAGATGGTCGAAAATTTCCTCAAAATGTCGATGATTGGGTATGGTTAAGAGAATCTGTACCGAAAACAATAAGAAAATATTACGAAGATAAATATAAAATAGTATTTTTAACAGACCAAACAAAACCATGGAAAGTATCTATGATTGAAAATGTAATAAAAGAAATTGATGTGCCGATAACGTGTTTAATTGCAATGAATAAAAAATATCATAAACCAAACCCAGATTTTTTTATGGAGATATTTAGAGGTGCTTATGATCATGATACAAGTTTCTTTGTAGGTGATGCGGCTGGTAGAGAAGGTGATTGGTCAAAAAATGATATTGGCGTAGCTGAAAAAATAGGTGTTAAATTTTATACACCCGAAGAAATATTTCATCTTGAACAAAAAAAAGTGGAAAAAAATTTGGCTGTAAAAGAAAAAGAAGTTGTTATTATGATTGGCTATCCGGGTTCTGGAAAAAGTACTATAGCAAAAGAATTGGAAAAACATAATTATATTAGAATTGATGGCGATGCATTGAAAACCGGACCAAAAATGGTGAAAGAAGCAGAAAAACATGTTAATGATAAATCAATTATATTTGATGCTACAAATGGTACACAAGAAAGACGAAAATTGTATATTGATTTTGCTAAGAAACACGATTTGCCTGTCCGATGTTTCTGGAAAACAACGTCAATAGAACAAGCAATGGAACAAAACCGAGAAAGACAAAAAGAAGGTGGACCAAAAATACCAGATATAGTATATTATACATATCGTAAGAAATTTGAAGAACCAACTGAAGATGAGTGTACTGTGGTAAAAATATAATAAATAAAATATTTTTGTTAAATATAATATTTTATTTATAAATTATTATATTTTTATTTTGTTAGTTGTTTAGGAAAAAATGAGTTAAATATTATTAATATTAATATTTTTATTAGCTAATGGCAACAATACAACCTACCACTAAATCATCCTTTAGTATTAACTATCAAAAAAGGAAGAATATTAACCTCTTTTCCAAATTTCAAACTAACAAAAATATTTGTTTAGATCAGGTACAAAATTACTTACCTATTTATGATCGTTTTTTTTCATTAAACGAAACTAATTATAACAGCATAAATCTTAATCATTTATGGTACATTTCAGATATAAAGGATGAAAAAAATAATAAAAATACAGATAATGATTTTATATCTGAACATGTTTATAATTGTAAACTAAAAAATAGCACAGATGTTAGTGGTGACTTTACAAGTAACCAAAAAGTATTTATTAAAATGGCACCATTGTTAGATCCATTCAAATATATTGTAGGAAAATACAATTATAATGATACTTCCTTATTCAACTTGCCTTCTATTAATAAAAGCTTAGCAGTCAACCCAAAAATAGCAGATATTAATAACTCCGCTTATGTTGATGGGTTCTTTTCATTTTTATCAAGTCAAATACTTAATACACATAAATTTATTCATGGTCTAGATTATTACGGATCTTTTTTAGGAATAAAAAAAAATTATAAGGTGAATATTATAGATGATATTGATTATTTAATTCACTCTGATTTTTTTGTTAAGAAGCAAAATGTATTATTTAATGTTGAAGATTATTCACACTTACTAACAACTGAAACTGAAGTAAAACCATTGAAACCAATTAAAATTATGTCAAATAAATCAGTGTCTTCTATAAAATCAATTGATGACACAATTTTTGAAAATATATTTGAACATAATGATATTAATAGTAATAGTAATAGTAATACTAATGACAAAAATCTAGTTACATTATCTGATATTAAAAATATGAATGTAGACTTAGTTGATATTATGAATTCAGCTGAACTTAGTATTGATCCAACTAAATCGGAAACATTAAAATCAGGATCTTCTTGTTCATCTAGAACATCACATACATGTTCTGATGATAATATAGATGATGATATTGAAGATGAAGATGATGCTGAAGATATTGAAAATGTTGAAGATAATATAGAAGAAAAAGCTAGTTCTAATGAAGAAAATGATGTAAATAACTCAAATTGCAGTGATGATCATAATAGTGATTATACTGATATTGATGAAGAAACTTTGTGGTTGACATTTCCCAAATTTCCAGTTCAACTAATCTGTATGGAACATTGTGAAAATACATTTGACAGCTTAATTATGACAAATGATCTAACAAATGATGAATGGTTTTCAGCATTAATGCAAATTGTAATGATATTAATTACATATCAAAAGATGTTTTCATTTACACATAATGATCTTCATACTAATAATGTAATGTATGTTAGTACTAACAAAAAATATATTTATTATTGTTATAAAAAGAAATACTATAAGGTTCCAACATTTGGAAAAATATTTAAAATTATTGACTTTGGACGTGCTATTTATAAATTTAATGGTAAAACAATTTGTAGTGATAGTTTTAAAACAGGCGGTGATGCCGCAACACAATATAATACTGAACCATATTTTAATGATAAAAAACCAAGATTAGAACCTAATTTTAGTTTTGATTTATGTCGTTTAGCATGTTCTATTTTTGATTATGTTGTTGACGATTTTGATGATTTAAAAAAATTAGATTTATGTGAGCCAATTGTAAAAGTAATTGTTGAATGGTGTATTGATGATAATGGTATTAATGTTCTTTACAAAAATAATGGTTCAGAACGTTACCCAGATTTCAAATTATATAAGATGATTGCTCGTTGTGTCCATAAACACACACCTGTAGCACAATTGGAACGACCGGAATTTAATAAATTTGCGGTTAGCAAAAATGTTATAAATAAAAATGAACAAGTTATTAATATTGATGAATTACCATCATATATAAATTAAGACACTATCTAAATTTTATTTTATACATAATATGTAATACAATAAAATGAATTTTGGTTTTATAATTACTAGACATGTCAATTCTGAACAAACTAACAAATATTGGAACCATAATGTAAAATTAATCAGATCATTTTATCCTTTTAAAAAAATTATTATTATTGATGATAATAGTAATGATATTTTTGTTAAGGCTGAATTTGAATATAAAAATATAGAAATTATAAAATCTGAATATCCGGGTAGAGGTGAATTATTACCATATATATATTATTTAAAAAATAAATGGTTTAATAATGCTGTAATTATACACGATAGCTCATTTATCCATAAACGTATTCCATTTGAAAAAATAAAAGTCCCGGTTTTGCCATTTTGGCATTATCCTTATGACAAAGAGAATATTAGTAATTTACTACGTATAGGTTCTTATTTGAAACATAATTCATTTATTCGTCAACGACTATCTGGTAGTGAAATCAATGTTTTAGGAATGAATAATAACGAGTTTGACTTATGTTTTGGCGGACAATGTTATATTAATCATTCATTTTTGACCATTTTAGAGAAAAAATATAAAATATCTAATTTAGTAAATGCAATAACTTGTCGTACTGATAGATGTGGACTTGAACGTATTTTAGGATTATTATTTACAAATGAATTTTCGGGTTTAAAAAAACTAAAATCATTTTATGGTGATATTAGAAGTCATCATTTGTCATTTAGATATAATTTTGACCAATATATGTCTGATTTAAATAATAAAATTGTTTATAATCCAATTATTAAAGTTTGGACTGGACGATAAACAATAATATATAGTAAAATAAGTATAAAATGATTATAAAAAATATAAATATTTTATAACCTTTTAAAATGGATAAAATGTATTTAGCAATTAAACCATATTTTCAAGATACATTTTCTCTATTAATGTCATTTTATTGTTGTTTTTGCCTTTATAAATTCAAACAAACTAACAATACTCAGTGGTTTAAAAATATATGTTATTTATTTTTACCTTATTTAATTATTGATTTTTATTTGGAAACTAGACTTGAATTTTGGATACATCATGCTTGTACTATTTTTTTGACATCATTTACATTATATAAACAGATAATACCTGATATTTTAACAGGATGTATATTTACATCTTTATTAACAGAGACAAGTTCTATATTTTTAAGTATAAAAATGCTTATTAGAACATATTTAAAAAATAATACAACTAACAAAAAATCTGAATTGGCCAAATTATTAAAGAAGATAAATCCTATAAATGATATTATATTTTATATATTATTTATTTACACAAGAATATATTTATTTGGTAAAAATGTCTTGTATAATATGGATTTATACATTAAAAATGTTAGTGGTTCTGTTTTAACAGATAAAATAGGTTTAATGTCATTATGGACAATTGGACTGTTAAATTATTATTGGTTTATTCTTATTACTAAGAAGGCTATAAATGTTGCCTTTGGATATGATGTATTTAAATATAGACCAGATATAAATGACCCATTTTTGAAACAAATTGCTGAAATAAATCAACTACTATACCCTGTGTAAACTATACCCTGTGTAAACTATACCCTGTGTAAACTATACATATTATTTTGTTAGTTATAAAACAATATGTACTCTTAAAATGGAGCATCATCAGTAAATGCAATGGGTGTACTAGGTGTCTTTACAGTCTCTTCTAAAACCGGAGTAACTTGCTCATAAATAAAGTTACCTGTAACAACACTAATATATACGACTAAAGTATCCCGAATAAGAAATTTTAATGGTTTGCTTTCTTTTTCTACATATCTCATTTCCAAGAATTTTACGAGAAAAAATATGACAGATATAATTCCAGCTATTAAAAATATATTATCCATTTTACAATATATTTTTAGTTTCTTATTGGAAAATTAACGCATTATTTTAAGACAATATTTCGACATCATTTAATAAAAGTGAAGTATCTAATTTGACTTCAGGTTGTCCAATAATATGAACATCTAGACTTCCTAATTCAATATCTTGATCTGAAATTTTGAGGACTTCATCATCATCATCTTCATCTTGTTTTCTTTGTTCATTTCTTAATTTACTAATTTCCTCTAATCTGTCTATTGTTTTAGGGGCATTAATAAATTCTTCCTTACCTCCATCATTTAAAACCGAATCAACATCATTAAATTTAAGAGATGATGAGCTATTATTACTATTATTACTATTACTATTACTATTGCTTACAATCTCACTAGTAGTTATAGTTTCTTCCTTATCTTTTGCCTTTACCTCAGCAATAAATTCAGAATCACCACGAGCATTTACTGGAGCACTCTTTTCAACAACTTGTTCTTTAATTTCTTCAACAACATCTTCTTCAACTGTTTCATCCATATAAGCACGTAATATACTTTCAATTGGTATACTTTCTCTAACGGCGTTTAAAATACATTCTTGAACTATTATCTCTAATTCTCGATTATGCTTTTGTACCTGTAATGGCATTGCACTAATTTCAAATAAATAAACATTTTTGTAAACCTTTCTTGCTACATTAATATAAGCCTTATGTATAAAGTCATCTAATTTGGGAATAGTAATATCAATCTTCTTTTGTTTTTGTCCTACACGCATAGCAGTAAGTATTTTTAACTGAATAATATGAACACATGTAACTAATTCTTCTAAATAGTTGCAACAACTCTTTTCAATAATTCGTTTTCGTTCAGTTTCAATAATAGTAGCATTCCATTTTGGAATACGTGTAATAAGATTTTGAAAAGTCATTAAATATTTATCCATTTCACCATTTGTTTTACAAAGAGTAACCGATTCATCAAAAATTGACTTAAATCCTTCAATAATTAATGGAGTCAATATTGTTAATAAACGTGCACCCCATTCATTCTTTGATTCGTGTAATGAACTAACATTAAAATCATCCATGTTTTATGTTAATAATTAACTTTATTTTTTGGCTTTTTGAACTTATTTAATTTATATATATATATTTTTATATTTGATTTTTTCTAAAAAATAAAAAAAAATATTTGTATTTTTGAAAAGTTGAAGAATTTCATTCCAAAAAGTAAAAAGGGAATCGATTTTTGGACATTTTTAAAATGTCCAATTTTGGAATTTCCAAAAAAATGTTGAAAAAACAC